>QFCS01004563.1_pt1 | contig 227831 bp, 198 predicted proteins | sample 3576561 | NCBI WGS metagenome assembly QFCS01
AGGCCTTCAGTGGCCATACATGGCAGGCACCCGTAGCTCAGCTGGATAGAGCATCAGACTACGAATCTGAGGGTCGGACGTTCGAATCGTTCCGGGTGCGCCATCCCTTTCCGCTGGAAAGGCGCCTGCGTGGGTATCCCGGCAGGCATGACATTGGCAGGCACCCGTAGCTCAGCTGGATAGAGCATCAGACTACGAATCTGAGGGTCGGACGTTCGAATCGTTCCGGGTGCGCCACTCCCTTATTCCCTCCCACCAAGCCTGATCTGCCCTGGCCGACGCCTGTCTCGGGCGGTCGGTCGCATTGGTGTTTGCACGCGGCGACCAATGGCCACGATGCGACCCACGCTTTTGCGCGGCATCATTCCTGCCTGCTTGGCTTGCCAATGCGTGCTCGACCGGCATCGGGCAAATCGCGCTGGCTTCGTGGCTTGCCTGGCGTTGCACGAGATGGGCTTATGTCGCCGCACCCGGCGCTTTTCAGGGTGCAACGCAATGCCGCATTGCAGCGATTTTTCGTTATACTAGTATAAGTGCGTCGAAAGCGTCTTTTCGCTGCATCATTTGTCGTCTTGGCCGCTGTTGGGCGTTGCGCAAGGCGCGATCATGGTTCAATGGGAAAACCGGTTTTGCGAATACGCAGAGCCTTGAGGCAGCCAGAATAAGGATATTGAGACTTGGCCAAGTCCGCCAGGCCGCGTGCCGCCAATCCCCGCTCCTCCGCCCCCAAGCCTGCTGCTGCGGCCGCGTCGGTTCCCGACGTGTCGGCCGCGCTGAGCAGCCCGGTCGAGGACGATGCCACCTTCGCCCTGCGCAGCCTTCAGCAGTCGCACGCGAACAACAAGCGCTATGATGCGTCGGACGCCGAACTGCTCAAGTTCTATGAGCAGATGGTGCTGATCCGCCGCTTCGAGGAAAAGGCGGGCCAGCTCTATGGCCTGGGCCTGATCGGCGGCTTCTGCCACCTCTATATCGGCCAGGAAGCCGTGGCGGTCGGTCTGCAGTCGGCGCTCAACGAGGGCCACGACAGCGTGATCACCGGTTATCGCGACCATGGCCACATGCTGGCCTATGGCATCGATCCCAAGGTGATCATGGCCGAACTGACCGGTCGCGGCGCGGGCATCTCGCGCGGCAAGGGCGGGTCGATGCACATGTTCTCGACCGAGCACAAGTTCTTCGGCGGCCATGGCATCGTCGGCGCGCAGGTCTCGCTGGGCGCAGGCCTGGCGTTCGGCCACAAGTATCGCGACGATGGCGGCGTGTGCATGGCCTATTTCGGCGATGGCGCGGCCAACCAGGGCCAGGTCTACGAAACCTTCAACATGGCCGCGCTGTGGAAGCTGCCGATCGTGTTCGTGGTGGAAAACAACGGCTATGCCATGGGCACCGCGGTCAAGCGCGGTTCGGCCGAAACCCACTTCTATCGCCGTGGCACCGCGTTCCGCATCCCCGGCATGCCGGTCAACGGCATGGACGTGCTCGAAGTGCGCCAGGCTGCCGAAGTGGCGCTGGAATATGTGCGCGGCGGCAATGGCCCGGTGCTGATGGAACTCAACACCTATCGCTATCGTGGCCACTCGATGTCCGACCCGGCCAAGTATCGCAGCCGTGAAGAAGTGCAGGAAATGCGCGACAAGCACGACCCGATCGAAGGCGCCAAGCAGGAACTGCTCAAGCGCGGCGTGACCGAAGAAGCGATCAAGGACATCGACAAGAAGATTCGCCAGCAGGTGGCCCAGGCCGCCGACTTTGCCGAAAGCTCGCCCGAGCCGGACATGGCCGAGCTGTATACCGACGTGCTGGTGGAGAAGTACTGAGATGGCAATTGAACTCAAGATGCCCGCCCTCTCGCCCACGATGGAAGAGGGCACGCTGGCCAAGTGGCTGGTCAAGCCCGGCGACACGGTGAAATCGGGCGATATCCTCGCCGAGATCGAAACCGACAAGGCGACGATGGAATTCGAGGCCGTCGACGAAGGCACGATCGGCGACCTGCTGGTTTCCGAAGGCACCGAAGGCGTCAAGGTTGGCACCGTGATCGCCACGCTGCAGGGCGAGGACGAGCCGGCTGCGCCTGCTGCCGCGCCGGCCCCGGCGGCCGAACCGGCTCCGGTCCCTGCGGCCGATCCCAAGGCCCAGGCTGCCGCCGCGATCGCGCCCAAGCATGATGCCAAGCCCGCTGCCGATCCGGAAATTCCCGCCGGCACCACGATGGTTCCCACCACCGTGCGCGAAGCGCTGCGCGATGCCATGGCCGAGGAAATGCGCGCCGATTCCGCCGTCTTCGTGATGGGTGAGGAAGTGGCCGAATACCAGGGCGCCTACAAGGTGACCCAGGGCCTGCTCGACGAATTCGGCGCCAAGCGCGTGATCGATACCCCGATCACCGAATATGGCTTTGCCGGGATCGGCGCTGGCGCTGCCATGGGCGGCCTCAAGCCCGTGATCGAGTTCATGACGTTCAACTTCGCCATGCAGGCGATCGACCACATCATCAACTCGGCAGCCAAGACCAACTACATGTCTGGCGGCCAGATGCGCTGCCCGATCGTGTTCCGTGGCCCCAACGGCGCCGCGGCGCGCGTGGGTGCGCAGCACAGCCAGAACTATGGCCCGTGGTATGCCTCGGTGCCTGGCCTGGTGGTGATCGCGCCTTATGACGCGGCCGATGCCAAGGGCCTGCTCAAGGCCGCGATCCGCAGCCAGGACCCGGTGGTGTTCCTGGAAAACGAGCTTGTCTATGGCCGCACGTTCGACGTGCCGCAGCTTGACGATTTCGTGCTGCCGATCGGCAAGGCCCGCGTGGTGCGCGAAGGCAAGGACGTGACGATCGTGTCGTACTCGATCGGGGTGGGCTTTGCTCTCGATGCCGCGCAGCAGCTGGCTGACGAAGGCATTGATGCCGAAGTGATCGACCTGCGCACGCTGCGTCCGCTCGACAAGGAAACCGTGCTCGCCAGCCTCGCCAAGACCAATCGCATGGTCGTGGCCGAAGAAGGCTTCCCGGTCTGCTCGATCGCGTCGGAAATCATCGCCATCGCCATGGAAGAAGGCTTCGATCACCTCGATGCCCCGGTCCTGCGCGTGTGCGACGAAGACGTGCCGCTGCCTTATGCCGCCAACCTCGAAAAGGCCGCGTTGATCGACGCCGGCAAGATCGTGGCTGCGGTCAAGAAGGTCTGCTACCGCTAAGCGGTGGTGGCTGACCGGGGCGCAGGATCTCGCAGTGCATAATCCGGCAGTGCAGGATCTGCTCGACGGCTTGCCGCCGCTGGAACGGCTTGCGGCAAGCTATGCCCCGGCAGCCACGCGCCCGCTGTGGATCGGCTATTTCGCGCTGGAACAGCGCCTAGCTGATGCCGCGCGGGATGGGCGCGACGCCATCATGATCCAGCTGCGGCTGGCATGGTGGCGTGATCGCCTGGGCGAGGATGCCGCCCGTTGGCCCAAGGGCGAACCCCTGCTGGCCACGCTTTCCCCCTGGAACCCGGCGCGCGCCGCGCTATCGGCATTGGTCGATGGTTATGAGGCGCTGCACGTGGGCGAGGAAGGCCCGGCCGCGCTGGATGAGGCGCGCGTGGGCGTGATGCTGGCGCTTGCTGGTCTGTCCGGCCTTGCCGATCTGGCGCCGGTGGAACTGGCCGCCCGGCAATGGCGCGGCCTGGCGCCGTCCACGCATGGAACGGCAGCGCTGCCCCGCGCCATGCGGCCATTGGCACTGCTGCGCGGCATGGCGCTGCGCGGCGAGGGCGGCAGCCCGGCGCTGCGTTTCCTCAGTGCCTTGCGGTTGGGGCTGATCGGCCGCTGATCCTGCCAAATCGGTATCGCTTGCCCCTGTGAATGCCTGCCCGGCATCGTAAAATTGCGTAAACCGGGGGGTGGGCAATGAACAGGACGTTGGTGGGCGCCTTGGGCGCGCTGATGCTGGTGGCGGCGGGCGTTTTCTGGTGGCAGGGCCACGCCGCCGTACAGAACAACCCCGCACTGGTGGCCGTTCCCAGCAGCGCACCGTCAGCAGAGGCGAGCGAGGACGACACCCTGCCCACTGCCGATGGCGACGGCTTGCAAGGCCCGGCCTTGCCCCATGCCAGCGAGGCCAGCCGCGAGCAGCGCCGCTTCGACCGGTTCGACAAGGACCGCGATGGCCGCATCACCCGCAACGAACTGCTGGCCCCGCGCGCCAAGGATTTCCGCAAGCTCGACGTCGATGGCAACAACCTGCTCAGCTTTGACGAATGGGCGGTGAGCACCGAAAACAAGTTCAAGAGCGCCGATGCCAACGGCGATGGCGCCCTGACCCGCGCGGAATTTGCCACGACCAAGCAGAAGACCAAGAAGGCGTCCTGCGCCTGCAAGTGAGGAGGCCAGTGCTCAATCGAGCGCGCGCAGCACCGGCTCCAGCCCATCGAGCAATACCGTGGGCCGATCGCGCGCGGGCAGGTCGGCGGCGGATTTCATGATGCCGGTGGTCAGCCCCACGGCCATCGCGCCGGTGGCATTGGCCATGCGCATTTCCAGCGCGGGATCATCGCCCACAACCACCATGGCGCCGGCTGCGCGGCGCGGCAGGCCCATGATCTGGCGCGCCACGTCGAAGGCCACGCGCGATGGCTTGCCCAGGATGCGCGCCCGCTTGCCGGTCATCGCCGTGAGCATGGCGTTGATGGCAAAGCTCGATCCGATTGCGCGGCCCGTGGCGGTGGCAAAGAACGGCACATTGCTGGCGGTGAACAGCCGCGCCCCGTGCCACAGCGAATCGCAGCCGGCCTCAAGTGCGGCAAAATCGAATTCGCGGAACCATCCGGTATAGACCGCATCGACGCGCTCTGCCTGTGCGGACGGATCGATCACGTCAAGCCCGATCGCCCGCAGCGGCGCGGCGCATCCGGCATTGCCCAGCACGCGCACGCGCTTCAGCCCCTGCGCGGCAAACCAGGCAGCTGCGGATGCCGATGGCGTGAGCATCTGCGCGTCATCCACCGGAAATCCGGCATTGCGCAGCGATGCGGCATAGTCGGCCGGCGCCTTGGCCGTGCCATTGGTGAAGATCACATAGGGCGTGCCGCGCTGGCGCAGCCGCTCGAGCAGGGCCACGGCATGGGGCAGGGCCTTGTGCCCGCCGCTCTTGGCGTCGCCCAGGGCGATCGTGCCATCCATGTCGAAGATGAAGCCGGCGGCCTCGCGCAGGCGCGCCGCGTGATCAGGAGGCAGGGCAGTCACAGGCTGGCTCCGGCATGAAGGGCAAGGCGAAAGCCGCGGCGTTCGACCACCAGGTTGCGTGCATCGGGCTTGGCCGCCAATTGCCGCAGCAGGTTGAGCAGCGGCGCGGCCTCGGGCGTGTAGGTGGCGCGCGACGGGCCTGCGGCGAGCATGGCATCGACCTGGTCACCGGGCATCACGGCGCGCAGCAGGAATTCCTCGTCTGGCAGGCTCTGGCCAAACTGGCGGCGCAGATCTGCCAGGGTGGGAAAGGGCGCCTCGCGCTCCAGCTCGCGGGCGCGGGGGCGGTCCATGATCGTCGCCAGCACGGCCGGATCGATAGGCGAGGTCGGCTTGCCGAACTTGCCCAGGCAGTAGCGGATCACCTGGTCGGAAACCTGGGCATAGCGATGAGTGCCGATCACGTTGAACAGCGCCTGGCTCATGACCATTTGCGGAAACGGCGTGACCATGATGGGATAGCCCAGTTCGGCCCGCACTTGCCCGGTTTCGGCGATCACGGCCTCCATCCGGTCTGCCAGGCCCAGCTCGGCCAACTGGCGCGCCGTGGTGGTCATCACCCCGCCGGCGATCTGGTGACGCAGGAAACTGGCATCAAAATTCTGCGGGGCGCCGGGCGGCAGGCCTTCGGCCAGGGCCACGCGCTGCCAATAGCGGGTCAGGCGGGTGAGCGCGGCCTTGTCGATAGCGACGCTGTGGCCGGCGTCCTCGAGATTGGCGAGCATGCGGTTCGCCTCGGGCAGCGATGAGCCATCGCCACCCGGGCCAACGCCGACATGCACGGCACTGATGCCCAGGCGGGCTGCCTCGAGGCTGGAAAGCATGCCCTGGCCGATCGTGGTGTGGGCATGGATTTCCAGCGGCTTGGCGCCGATCACGGCCTTCACCGCCGGCACCAGCGTGCGCACCCGGTCCACCGACAGCAGGCCGCCCGGGTCCTTGATGTAGAACAGGTCGATATCGGGGCATTGCGCCAGGGTGCGGGCGAATTCGGCATAGAACGCGTCGGTATGGATGGATGACAGCGTGAAGGTGAGCGCGGCCATGACCTGCGCCCCGCCTTCCTGCTTCACCAGTCGCGCCGCCTCGATCACGGCGGGCACTTCATGCATGGGATCGAGCAGCACGAAGCGGCCCACACCATTGGCCTGCAGCGTGCGATAGACCACTGCCATGAAATCGGGATCGGCCTGTTGCCAGGCGATGAAGCGCAGGCCCGTAGTGATGAACTGCAGCGGCGTGGTCGGCATGGCGGCGGCCATGCGCCGCAGCCGTTCCCACGGGTTGTTGCGGAAATAGCGGACGGCCACCGCCATGTGGCTCGACGAGGTGAAATCCACCGCGGCAAAGCCGCAGGCCTGGGTCAGCGCGGCGGCCTGCAGCATATGCGCGGTGTGCAGGCCAGTGGCGCCCCACAGGCTCTGGTTGCCGTCGCGCATGGTCACATCGACAAGGCGGATCGCGGTCATGGGTTGGACCCTGTAAGCTTGAGGCCAGCAAGAAAGCCGGTATCCACCCCGCCGGCGACAAAGCGCGGATCGGCGAGGATGCGGCGATGAAGCGGGGCGGTGGTCGGCAGCCCGTCGATGCTCAGGTGCTGGAGGGCCGCCGCCATGCGTCCCACGGCTTGTTCACGCGTGGCGCCATGAACGATCAGCTTGCCCAACAGCGAATCGTAGAAGGGCGGCACCTCGCCACCGTTGGCGATATGGCTGTCCACCCGGATGCCCGGACCGGCCGGCCAGGCTGCCCGCGCCACGACGCCGGGCGCCGGCCGGAAATCGGCATCGGAATCTTCGGCGTTGATGCGCACTTCGATCGCGTGGCCATGGGGCCGCACCATCGCCTGGGTCAGCCGCAGGGGATGGCCCATTGCCACGAGCAGTTGCTGTTCCACGAGATCGACGCCGGTGATCGCCTCGGTCACCGGATGCTCCACCTGGATGCGGGCGTTGAGTTCGAGGAAGTAGAACGAGAAATCGTCGGCATCGACCAGGAATTCGGCCGTGCCCGCGCCGCGATAGGCGATGTGACGGGCAAGGCGCACCGCGGCATCCTCGATGGCGGCGCGCGCGGCCGCGGGCATGGCCGGGGCAGGGGCTTCCTCCACCAGTTTCTGGAAGCGGCGCTGGATCGAACAGTCGCGGGTGCCAAGGTGAATGGCATGCGTGCCATCGCCCAGGATCTGCACCTCGACATGGCGCCCGCGCGCCACGAACCGCTCGACATAGACCGCTGGATTGCCGAACGATGCCTGCGCTTCGGCCCGCGCCATGGCCAGCGCGGCATCGAGGTCTTCGGCGCGGTCCACCCGGCGCATGCCCTTGCCGCCGCCGCCCGCCACGGCCTTGAGCAGCAGGGGATAGCCCGTTTCTTGGGCGCGGGCGGCAACGTCTTGCGCCGTCTCCGCCGGGCCGCCGGGCAGCACGGGCAAGCCGGCCGCCAGGGCGAGTGCCCGCGCGGCGAGCTTGTCGCCCATCCCTTCCAGCGTCTGCACCGCCGGGCCGACGAAGATCAGCCCCGCCTCGGCCACCGCGCGGGCAAACGCCGCGTTTTCAGAGAGGAAGCCATAGCCGGGGTGCACCGCGTCGCAGCCATGCTCCACCGCCGCTGCCACCACCCGGTCGATCGCCAGATAGCTTTGCGGCGAAGGCCCTGGGCCAAGCACCGCCACGGCACCGGCCAGGCGCGCGGGGAGGGAGGCGCGGTCCGCTTCCGAAACGCCAAGCACGGTCGCAATTCCCATGGCATGGGCGGTGCGCAGCACGCGCAAGGCTATCTCGCCGCGATTGGCGATGAACAGGCGTTTGATCGTCATGACGGGTGCTTTCAGGTAAGGCGCACGAGCGGGGTGCCCTTGGCCACAAGTGCGCCATTGGCGGCCAACACGGCCGCGACGGTTCCCGCGCGCCCGGCGTGAACCGGGTTCATCAGCTTCATGGTTTCGACGATGCCCACCACGGTATCGGCGGTAATGGCGTCACCCACGGCGACGAACGGCGGCGCACCGGGCTGCGGCGCATGATAGAATGTGCCAGGCAGCGGGCTGGCGATCACGTCGGGATCGCCCGCCGCTTCGCCCGCTCCATCGGCGCTGGCAGGTCCGGCGCCCGTCGACCCATCGCCGGCCCATTGCCATTCCTGGGTCAGACCGCCATCGCCGCCGCCGTCCTGGTCTGCCCCGCGCGATACGCGCAGGCGAAAGCGGCGGGTGGAAAGGTCAAGCTCGCGATAGCCCGAATGCGCCAGGATCTCGGCGATCTCGGCAACATCTTCGGCGGTCAATGGCAGGTCTGGTGTCATCTCGATCCCTCTGGTCGGCCCCTTTGGACGGATCAGGCCACGCACGCCGGCGCATCGGCCAGCAGCGCCCGGGCCGTGGCGATCACGGCATCGGAAAAGGCTTCGTCGTTGAAGTGCGCGTCCACTGCGGTGACGGGCACATGCGGCGGCATCACCTCGCGCAGGTATTGCGCAAAGGGGCCGGGCACCGACCGGTCCATGATGTGGCCGGCGGGGCTGTCATGGTTGGAAAAGCCGTGCAGCGGCGTGATCACGTGAACTGGCCCTTGCGCATCGCGCACATTGGCGGCGAGGTGGTCGGCGAGCGTGCGCAGATCCTCGATCGTGGTGCGCACGGCAGTCAGCTGCGGATTGTGTTCGTGATAGCGCCGGCCGGGAAACTGCGCGCGCGCCGCATCGATCGGTCCGGCGATGATGAAATCGGCATTGCCCGGCGCCAGGATCGTGGGAATGCCGCGCGCCAGGGCCGCCTTGCCCCGGTCTGGGCCGCTGTCGGCCAATCCCCCCATCAGGTGATCGAGGATTTCGGTCTGCGACAGGTCGAGCACCAGGGCCACGTCCTTGGCCTGGGCCAGGCCATCCAGCGTCGGCCCGCCGGCGCCAGAGGAATGGAACACCATCACCTCGCAGCCATCGCGCTCCAGCGCCTCGCGGATGCGACGCACCGAGGCTTCGGTCGTGCCCAGCGTGGTGATCAGCACCAGCGGCTTTTCGGCCGGGGCGTTGCGGTCATAGCCGCGCGCCATGCCGGCCACGGCGCGCGCGGCGTTGCCAAAGACATCGCGGCTGATGGTGTTGAGGCCGGAAATATCGGTCACCGCGTTCATCATCGCGATGTCCTTGATGCCCATGTAGGGCTTGGTGAAACCCGAGGCCATGGTCGAGACGATCAGCTTGGGCAGGCCATAGGGAAACGTCTGCATCAGGGCGCCGGCCAGGGCCGAACCCATCGATCCACCGACGGCAAGGATGCCGGAAATCGGCTCGCGCGCGTCCCAGGCGTGGGCGGCGGCGATCGCGCCCTTGATCATGGCAGCCTGGCACTTCCCCTCGTGGCCCAGGGCGCGTACCTCCTCGATGGTCATGCCGGCCGCCGCGGCGACGTCTTCCGGCCCAATTTCCGCGCCGCCCAGGGTGCGCCGCACGCTGGGATCGAGATGCACCACGCGCACGCCGGCCGCTTCCAGCGCGGCCCGGGTGAAGCGCGCCTCTTCCTCCTTGGTATCCTGGGTAATGACAAGCAGCACGCTGGGCGCTGTGGCGCCTTGGCTCTGGGTCATGGTCGGTTCTCTCCCTCGGCCCCGATGTTGCGCCAATGGATTTGACTTTGCCACCGGCTGCGCCATTCTTCCGTTTCACAAGATGAAACCATAACGAGCCGCAGCGGCGGCCGGGGGACAGGATGCAGGATCGGAAGGTGAAGACCGTCCGCGCGTTGGAGCGTGGCCTGGATGTCTTGCTGCAGGTACAGGCGCGTCGCGCGGCCAGCCTGCACGAAATGCACGTGGCGCTGGGCCTGCCCAAGGCGACATTGCTGCGCATGCTGCAGACATTGGGGCAGAAAGGCCTGATCTGGCAGCGGCTTGCCGACGGCGCCTATCTCCCCCACGTCGATGCCCGGGCGCGGTCACAGGCCTTGACGCTGGAGCATGTGGCAGAGGTAGCCTCGCCCTGGCTCAAGGCGCTGTCGACACGCGTCTCATGGCCATCAGTGCTCGCCATGCCGCGCCTTGATCACATGGAGATCGTGGAAACCAACAGCCCGCTGTTCCGACTCGATTCGGCCACGCTCGGCCCGGTTGGCGTCAAGCTTTCCTACATCCACACCGCCACCGGGCGGGCCTATCTCGCCGCCTGCCGCGAGGAAGAGCGCGAGGCGATCATCACGCGCCTGCGCCCGCGCAACCCGCAGGAGGGGAGCGAGGCCGATCTGCGCGCGATCCTCGCCGAAACCCGAGTGCGTGGCTATGCCGCGCGCGAACCGCTGCACCCATGGCCGGATCGTTCGAAGCAACTCGTGCTGCGCGACGGGCGCCGATCGATGGCCGTGCCGATCCTGCTGGATGGCGCACCGGTTGCCTCGATCAACATCACCTGGCCGGCCAAGCGCGGCACCGATGATGCGGTCATGCTGCGCCATCTTGGCGCGCTCAAGCACACGGCACGTGAAATCGCCATGGCGATCGAGCGCGCGGCCTTGGCGGCCGAAGGGCGGGCACCAAGCGGCGCGATCATGGCCCAGTTTGCCGCCGCCACCGCAAATGGCGTTTCACCTGGTGAAAATAGTTAGTGTAACTGATTAAATTGCCCGTCGCCTGTGCCATGATCGGCAACAAGGCGTAAGAAGCAGACCATATGCCATGGGGGAGATGGACGGCTGTATGCGGCAATGGCTTATCCGCAAGGGCGCGCAATCGCTTGACGACATGGCGCTGGTCACCGTGCCCGAGCCGCATCCCGGCCCAGGCGAAGTGGCAGTGCGCGTGCGTGCCTGCTCGCTCAACTATCGCGATCAGTTGATCCCGCTGGGCCACTATTTCGGCGGTGCCGTCGATCGCGATACCGTGCCCCTGTCTGATGGAGCGGGCGAGATCGTGGCCTTGGGCGAAGGCGTGAGCGGGCTTGCCGTGGGTGACCGCGTCGCTGGCCTGTTCTTTCAGAACTGGGACGATGGCCCGCCCAATCCCGGTTCCGGCCCGGCGCTGGGGGCGCCGCCCGCAACAGGCATGCTGCAGGATGTGGTGGTGCTGCCCGCCCACGGCGTGGTGCCGATTGCCGCCAGCCTGTCGTTCGACGAGGCGGCCTGCCTGCCCTGCGCCGGGGTCACGGCCTGGCATGCCTTGATGGAAGGGCCAAGGCCGGTCGGGCCGGGGCGTTCGGTGTTGGTGCTGGGCACCGGCGGGGTTTCGCTGCTTGCCACGCAGATCGCGCTGGCCGCTGGGGCGCGGGTTATCGCCACATCATCGTCCGATGAAAAGCTGGAGCGCGTGCGGGCCATGGGCGTGCACGAAACGATCAATTACCGCACAACTCCCGATTGGGGCGTGCGCGCGGCAGAGCTTGCCGGGGGCGGGGTGGACCATGTCGTCGAAGTGGGCGGCGCCGGCACCCTGGCGCAAAGCATCCAGGCGGTTGGCTTTGCCGGCGAAATCGCGCTGATCGGCGTCTTGACCCGTAGCGGCGATACCAGCCCGCACGGCTTGATGATCAAGGGTGCCAGCCTGCGCGGTATCTTCGTCGGTTCGGCCGGCATGGCGCGGCGTCTGCATCAGTTCGTCGATGCCCATGGCATCAAGCCGGTGATCGATCGCCGCTTTGCCATGGAGCAGGCGCGCGAGGCCTGGGAATACCAGGCATCGGCCGGGTTGTTTGGCAAGGTCGTGATCACGGTGTGATCGCCGGCCTGGGGCCAGAGCAGGCGTGACGCGGCCCGGCAAGCGGCCCGCACGCCAAGGGAAGAGGATGCGCGCATGGCGCCACGCCGGGTTTCCGGCCGAGGGCGCGTGCGCAAGGGGAAAGGACATGCCGTTGGACCAGCTTACGTCTGCCGTCACACCGGCCGCCACGCTCGGCTATGGTCAGCCGATCGGCGGAATTTGCCAGACCGCGTTCGTGGTGCGCGATATCAACGCCGCGATCGACCACTTCATTTGCGATTGCGGGGCCGGGCCGTTCTTCCTGCTGCCGCATTTCCTCACCGAAGGGCAGATCTACCGCGGCACGTCGTCCACGGCTGACGTTGCCATCGCCATGGGTTTTGCCGGGCACATGCAGATCGAACTGATCCAGCCGCTCGATGACAATCCTTCGGTCTATCGCGAAACGATCGAGGCGCGGGGCCATGGTTTCCACCATGTCGGTATTGCCTGCAGCGATGTCGATGCGGCGCTGCCGGGCTATCTGCAACGCGGCTATACCCTTGCCTTCCGCGCGCCGGTGCCCACCGGTGGTGCTGTCGCCTATCTCGAAGGGGGGCAGGACAGCGCGCCGGGCTTTGTCGAACTGATCCCCGCCACGCCCGACATGGATCGCCATTTCACCGCGATGTGGCAGGCATCGCGTGGCTGGGACGGCAGCGATCCGGTAAGGCCGTTCCTGTGAGCGGGCGGGCCCACGCGCCGGCGCGCGCCAGCAGCGGCTATCAAGTCTGGGTGACCGGGCTGCTCAGCCTCAATTTCGGCATCCTGTTCTTCGATCGCAACGCGCTCAATTTCCTCATGCCGTTCGTCCAGCCCGATCTGGGCCTGTCGAACACGCAGGTTGGCCTGTTTTCATCGGCCCTGTCGCTGACCTGGGCGCTGTCGGGCTTTGTCGTGGGGCGCGTTTCGGATCGGCTGGGCGCGCAAAAGGCCGTGGTGGTGGTCGCCACCCTGGCGTTCTGCCTGTGCTCGGTGGTGTCGGGCTTTGCCACCTCGTTCCTCATGCTGCTCGGCGCCCGCCTGCTGATGGGCGCGGCCGAAGGCGGGGTGATGCCGGTCAGCCACGCCATGATCGTGGGCGAGGTATCGCCGGAACGGCGCGGCATGGCGATGGGCGTGGCGCAGAACCTGGGTTCCAATCTTCTGGGCTCGGGGCTTGCGCCAATCCTGCTGGTGCCGCTCGCCGTCGCCTATGGCTGGCGCGAGGGGTTCTACCTGGCGGCGGCGCCCGGCGTGATTACCGCGGCGCTGATCTGGTTCACCCTGCGTGAACCGCCAGCGGTCGAGCATCATGGCGATGCGCCGCGCGTCACGCTGCGCGCCGCGTTTGCCCACCGCAACGTGGTGCTGTGCGCGCTGATCGCGATCCTGCTGGTCTCCTACCTGGTGGTGTGCTGGGCGTTCATGCCGCTGTTTCTGACCAAGGGACGCGGGTTCGATCCGGGCACGATGGGCTGGCTCATGGCCACGCTGGGGATTTCGGCGGGGATCGGCAGCTTTGCCGTGCCGGCGCTGTCCGATGCCATTGGCCGCCGCCCGGTGATGATCGCCTTTTCGTTTCTGGGCGCGATCCTGCCGCTGGGCGCGATCTACTATGGCGGCTCTGCTTGGTTCTTGGGCGCCATCTTCTTCTTTGGCTGGGCGCTCAACGGCCTGTTCCCGATGTTCATGGCCACGATCCCGGCCGAAAGCGTCGACCCGCGGCTGACCGCCACGCTCACCGGCGTGGTCATGGGCATCGGCGAAGTGCTGGGCGGGGTGCTCAGCCCGTTCCTGGCCGGCTTTTTGGCCGATGCTTATGGCCTGGCGGCGCCGGTGTGGCTGATGCTCGTGCTGTGCCTGGCGGCCGGTGTGCTGGCGCTGGGCCTTGTGGAAAGCGCGCCGCGCGTGCTGGCGCGGCGGGCGGCGTCGGGCCGCCATCCGGCAACACCGGGGGCCGTGCCAAGCACCTGATCTTGTTCTCGTTGGGGGAGTTCACGCCGATGAATGCCGTGCAACGCTACGCCACCGATGCCATCGCGCCCGACAAGCGCCTGTCGTATTGGAATGATCTGGTCGATCGCATCTATTCGGGCACCTATGTGAAAACCCAGGGCCGCGATTTCGTGGGCGAAATGTGGTCGTGGACGGTGGGTGACCTCGCCATGATCCGCCCGCGCTCGACCGCTTCGTTCGTGGGCCGGCAGGGGCATGACGCGGCGCACGAGCGGCTGATCCTGCACCTGCAATGCCGCGGCCGCAGCCTGCATCGCCAGGGGCAGGCGGAAAGCCTGCTCGAAGCCGGCGATTTCGTGATCGGGTCGCCGCACCAATCCTACACTCTCGATCTGTCCGCGCATGAACTGCTGGTGGTGGAGTTTCCGCGCGCGCCGCTTGCCGAACGGGTGCCGGGCCTTGATGACATGCTCAGCCGCCGCCTGTGCGGGGCGAGCCCGGGCGGGCGTGTCTTCCACGATTTCCTGCGCTCGCTGTGGCACCAGGGCGATCAAAGCGGGCAGGACATGGCTTGGCAACAGGGTGTCAGTGCCGTGTTCTATGACCTCGTCGCCCTCGCCATGCGCGGCGCCACCCATCCCGAAGAGCGCGTGACCGACCATGCCCTGCGCGACAAGGTGGTGGCGCTGGTCGATGCCCATCTGGGCGATCCGGCGCTGCGCACGCTGACCCTGGCCGATGCCTGCCACACTTCGGTGCGCACGGTGCAGAACGTGTTTGCCATGATGGGCACCACGCCCAGCGCCTATATCCTCGAGCGGCGCCTGCAGCGCGCGGCAGAGCGCATCACCGGCAGCCCCGGCGCCAGCATCACGCAGATCGCGTTCGAAATGGGATTTAACGACAGCGCCTACTTCGCGCGCTGTTTCCGCCAGCGCTTTGGCGTGGCGCCGCGCGCATGGCGCGCCGGCAATTGATGCTTGCCCGCTGAATTTTTCGGGGTGGTTGCGCCAGAGTCCTGATCGGCTTGCGCGCCAATGCAAGCGCGGATCACCCCGAACACCTACCATCAGCCACAGCGGATCGGATGTCAGGGGAATCCGGGCACAACCCGCAGCGAAAAAAAGGGAGAGAGACCATGAAGTTCGCACCGGTATCGGTGGGCGCACTGGCCATTGCACTGGCCAGCCCGGCCGTGGCGCAAGAGGCGCCACAAGCCCAGGCCGCGCCCCAGGCAGAGGCGCAAGGCGGCAACGGGGGCATCCAGGAAATCGTCGTGACCGCGCAAAAGCGCGCTGAAAACGTCCAGGATGTGCCGATCGCCATCAGTGCCTTCACGGCATCGGCCCTGCAAGAGCGCGCGGTGACCAGCGTGTCCTCGCTGTCGAACATCGCGCCCAACGTCACGCTGGATGCCGGCACGCCATTTTCGGGGTCGAGCCAGGTGCTGGCGGCCTATATCCGCGGCATCGGCGCCAATGACTTTGCCTTCAACATCGATCCGGGCGTCGGCATCTATCTCGACGGCGTCTATCTTGCCCGCTCGGTCGGCGCGAACCAGGACTTGCCCGATGTCGAGCGCGTCGAAGTGCTCAAGGGGCCGCAGGGCACGCTGTTTGGCCGCAACACCATCGGTGGCGCGATCTCGATCGTGACGCACGATCCGGGCGATACGTTCCGCTTTGTCGGCAGCGCGATGACCGGCAGCTACAGCCTGTTCAGCGCCAAGGGCACGGTCGACATGCCGCTGGCGGACAAGCTGTCCTCGTCGTTGAGCTTTGCGATCACCAAGCGCGATGGCTACCTGCACCGCATTCCCTATCCGGGCGCCAACAACTATGCGTTCGATCCGATCACTTCGCTCAAGGCGGCCGGCTATGGCAACCAGGGCTATGGCACCGAAGGGGGTGACAACACCTGGAACCTGCGCGGCAAGATCCGCTACAACGGTGCCACGTTCCGCGCGACGCTGACCGGCGACTATAGCAAGACCGATACCTCGCAAATCGCCAACAAGGTGATCACCACCTTCCCGGCGGTCTTTGCCGGCACCTATAACTGCGCGATCGCGGGCAATCCCACCACGACCGTGGGCGGCGTGACCGGCCCGTGCGACAGCTTCATCGGCGGGCCGCCCTCGGCTGCCTATCTCTATCGCCGCGGCGGGCTCAACTCGATCCTCGATCTGCCTGCGATCTATGGCGTCAACACCGACAACAACCCGGACAACAACCGGCTGCCCTATGACAACCGGTTCATCACCAACAGCATCGACACGTCCTATGCCAACGGTAACAATTTCAACAAGTTGAAGCAGGGCGGCGCGGCGCTGACACTCGATTTCGATCTGTCCGACACGGCCTCGGTCAAGTCGATCACTGCCTATCGCGAATTGCACTGGGTGGTGGGCATGGACCTCGATGGCTCGCCGCTCAACTTCCTCCACACCAGCTTCTCGATGAACCAGAAGCAGTTCAGCCAGGAACTGCAACTCACCGGCACCGCCGTGGACAAGAAGCTCAAGTACGTCCTCGGCGCCTATTACTTCACCGAAAGCGGTGACCTGCACGACTACGTGACCTTTGCCGAAGGCCTGCTGCAGGTTGACGGGCCCAATAACCTCTCGACCAAGAACTATGCGTTCTATGGCCAGGTGGACTATGCCCTGTCCGACCTGATCGCCTTTACCGTGGGTGGCCGCTATACCCACGAAAAGAAGGAGTTCGAAGGCTTCCAGTCGGATGCCGACGGCTTGAACTACAAGCTGGCGAACTATTTCGGCGATCCCAACTGCGCCTCGCTCAACCCCATCAGCGATGCCTGCCGCGTGGACAATGGCTTCCCCAACGCCGGGCAGCCGCTGCGCTATTATGTCGCGGGCGTGCAGCACAAGACGTTCTCGAACTTCTCGCCCAAGATTGGCGTGCAGCTGCATCCCAACCAGGACGTCATGATCTATGCCAGCTGGTCCAAGGGCTACAAGACCGGCGGCTGGACCACGCGCCTGTCCAATCCCTTGCCCTATGCCCCCGGCTTTGGCCCGGAAAAGGCCGAAACCTGGGAAGCGGGGATCAAGTCGGAGCTGCTTGATCGGCATCTCCAGATCAACGGCGCGGTGTTCCTCACCAATTACAATGGCATCCAGCTCAACTTCCAGCAGGGGGTTTCGCCCACCATCCAGAATGCCGGTGACGCGCGGATCAAGGGCTTTGAAGTGGAACTGGTGGCAGCGCCGGCGCGCGGCCTGACGGTGACCGGCTCGCTCGGCTATACCGACGCCAAGTATACCAGCGTCGATGGCCCGGCGCGGGTTGCGCCTTCTGCGCTCCAGGCCGGGGTCTTTGCCGGGGCCACGCTGCCCAAGACTCCCAAGTGGAAGTTCAACGTGTCGCCGCGCTACCAGGCTGATCTGGGCAGCCACGGCACCTTGGTGTTCCTGGCCGATGTCACGTTCACCAGCATGATGAAGAACGACACCGAGGGCACGTTCCTGCTCGATCGCCAGCACACCACCGTGCTCAACGGCTCTATCACCTACCGCGCGCCCGGCGGCAGCTGGGAGCTTACGGCCGGCGGCACCAACCTGACCAACGAACGCTATCTCACCACCGGCCAGGCACAGCTCGCCGGCGGCCAGATCTACGGCACCTACAGCCGCCCGGCTGAATGGTATGCGCGCGTTGGCGTGAAGTTCTGACGCAACAAGGGCCGGGCGGCGCGCATTCCAGCGCTGCCCGGCTCCTCCCCTGGAGAACGACGATGCCCGAAGCCCCCCACGCCGAATTCTGGAAAGACATCAAGCCGGTTGAGAAAGTCTTCCGCGATGGTGGCCTGCCCGAAGTCTACATGCCCAAGATTGCCGAAGGCGATGAACGCTATTGGGTGCCGATCAGCGAAACCGTGTTTTCCAAGCCGGTGTGGATCAGCCCGGCCAAGAACATGTGGGCCGACGTGCTGATGAGCAAGCAGGCCGGCCTGGTCAACCGCCACTATCACCCGCATCCGATCTGGGCCTATACCATCAGCGGCAAGTGGGCCTATCTCGAACATTCCTGGACGGCCACCGCCGGCGATTTCATCTATGAAACCCCGGGCGAGAGCCACACCCTGGTGTGCTATGAACACGCAGACCCGATGAAGGTGTTCTTCGTCGTGTCGGGCCCGCTGATGTGGCTCGACGAGGCCGGCAATACGATAGGCCATTACGACGTGTTCGATTACATCGCCGCCGCCCGCGCCCATTATGCCGCCGTCGGCATCGGCGCCGATTACGTCGACACCCTGATCCGCTGACCCCCGGAGATCCCCCCATGACCGTGATGACTGCCCCGCCGTCGAACAAGGCCGAAATCGTCGACGTGAAATTCCCGCACAAGGCCCTGGTCGAACGGCTCAGCCCCGGCGGCCGCTATATCGACGCTGCCACCGATGTGGACAGCCCGTGGGTGCCGTTCGGCGATGGCGCGGCGATCAAGCATCTGGCGTTCGATGTGCGCCAGAATCTGTTTTCCAACATCCTGTGGGTCAAGGGGCCGGGCGTGATCGGCACCCATTTCCATCGCGGCACGATCACCATGGTCTGCCTAGAAGGATCGGTGCGCTATCTCGAATACGATTGGGTGGCAACGCCCGGTGGCCTGATCCTGGAAACGCCCGGCGAAAGCCACACGCTGGTCACCGATCACCCGCAGGGCTGCAAGCTGTTCGGCTGGATGCAGGGACCGATCGATTTCTACGATGACCAGGCCAACTTGGTCGATACTGCCGACGTCTGGTGGTTCATCAACCACTACGAGACGCACTGCCGCGAAAACGGCCTTGCGATCAATCCCAAGCTCTATCTCTGACAAAGGCACACGCCATGGCCAGCAGCATGAAGGCGCCGCCCTCATCCGCCTATGAAATCGTCTCGGTGCCCGAACTCTATGGCGACCTGATCCGCGCCCGCGGGGTGGAAGGCACCTATGTCGGCGCGGGCGAGGCGGAAAGCCCCTGGGTTCCGTTCGGTGACAACGCCGCGATCCGCCACCTGGCGTTCGACGTGCGCGAAAACATCTATGTCAACATCCTGTGGATCAAGGGGCCTGGCGTGATCGGCACGCACAAGCACCGGGGCAAGGTCTGGGCGATCGGGCTGGAAGGCTCGTTCCGCTATCTCGAATATGACTGGGTATGCCGCCCTGGCGAATTCATCACCGAAACGCCGGGCACCGCGCACACCCTGGTGACCGACGATCCCCAGGGGATGAAGGCGCTGTTCCACATGCAGGGGGCCAACGAATTCTTCGATGCCCGGGGCAACCACGTGGAAACGCTCGATGTGTGGTGGTTCATGAACCACTATGAAAGCTACTGCCGCGAACACGGCATCGCCATCAACAAGCAGCTCTATCTGTGAGCCGCGGGGCAGCGTGATGCCGGCGCCAGCGCTTTCCATCCCCGTTCTGGCCGGTCCGCCACGCGGCACGTATCTGCGCCATTGCTGGTACGTGGCCGGGTGGGCCGATGACTTGGGCAGCGATCCGGTCGATCGGGTCTTCCTGGAAGAGCCGGTTGCCTTGTTTCGCGACGACGCGGGCCTTGCCCATGCCGTGGGTGGGCGCTGCCCCCATCGCTTTGCCCCGCTGGGGCAGGGCAGGGTCATCGATGGCGCGCTGGCGTGCCCCTATCACGGGCTGCGCTTTGATGGCGCGGGCGCCTGCGTGCACAATCCCCATCCTGGCGGGCAATTGCCCACCGCGCGCTTGCCGGTCTATCCGCTGGTGGAGCGCCATGGCCTGCTGTGGATCTGGATGGGCGAGCCGGAACGGGCTGACGCCGCGCTGATCCCGGATTTTTCCTGGCTGGTCGATCCCGCCTGGGCAGTGGTGCGCGGCGCCACCCGTGCCGAGGGGCATTACGAACTCTACAGCGACAATATCCTCGATCTCAGCCACGCCAATTTCGTCCATCCCGCGCTGGTCGCCAGCGCCTTTACCGAAGGAGAGCGGCGCTTCTGGCAGGACGGCGACACGGTGCACGCCGAATATGTCCGCCTCAACGATACGCTGTCCGATGGTATCGGGGCGATGCTCGGCCGCGTCGGCCTGCCGCAGGATTTCTATGGCGAGGTGATCTGGCACGCGCCGGCGGTCCTGCGCTTTGACTATGTCGCCGGCCCGCCCGGCACGCCGCGGGAGCAGTGCACGCTGCTGCCCTCGCTCCATGCCTTTACCCCCGAAACGCCCGATACCACGCACTATATCTGGGCGACGGGGCGCGATTTTGCGCTGGATGATGCGGCGTTTTCACAAGGCATGCAGGCCGCGCTCGAACATGCGTTCGAACGCGAAGACATGCCGATCATCCGCGATAGCCACCGCCTGATGCGCGGGGCCGATTTCTGGGCGTTGAAGCCGCTGGTGCTGGGCGGCGATGGCGGGGGCATCCGCGCCCGCCGGCTGTTGCAGCGCCTGATCGCACGCGAGCAGGGCGCCGCCCTGCAGCAAGACACGCAAGCCACCGCGTAAACGCGGGGCGCCCCCTATCGGAGAGGAAAGTCATGGGCATTATCGATCGTTTCAGCATCGCCGGGCGCAGCGCGCTGGTTACCGGGGCTGCCAGCGGCATTGGCCTTGCCTATGCCCAGGCCATGGCCGAAGGCGGCGCGGCGGTGACCCTGGCAGACATCGATTTGCCCGGTGCAGAGCGCGAAGCCGCCCTGCTGCGCGAGGCGGGGCACGAGGCCCGCGCCGTCCATTGCGATGTATCCAGCTTTGATGCGGTGGCCGCCGCCTTTGACGACCATGCCGGTGCGTTCGGCGGGCTGGATATCTGCTTTGCCAATGCCGGGATCGATGCCGGCGCCGGTTTCTGGAACCCGGCGGGCCATCGCAACCCGGAAGGCCAGGTCGATACCTATGATCCGGCGCGCTGGGACAAGTCGATCGCGGTCAACCTAAGCGGCGTGTTCTACACCATTTCCAACGCCGTGCGGATCATGAAGCAGCCCGGCCGCGCCAACGGGCGCAGCGGCGGTTCGATCATCTGCACGGCATCCAACGCCGGCCTGGTGACCGAGCCGATCGTGGGCTTGCCCTATATGCCGGCCAAGGCCGGGGTGCTGCACATGGTCCGCGCGCTGGGGCTGGAACTGGCTGAGTTCCGCATCCGCGTGAACGCCATCGCCCCTGGCCCGTTCGTGACCAACATCGGCGGCGGCTGGCTCAAGAAAGATCCGGTGGCGCGCGCAGCCTGGGATGCCATCGTGCCACTGGGCAAGCTTGCCGAGACCGAGCAGATCAAGCCACTTGCCCTGATGCTGGCCTCTGATGCGTCGGACTACATGACCGGCAGCCACGTGGTGATCGATGGCGGCATGATGCTGGGCAAGTACCAGTAATGCGCGCGGTGGTGATGCAGGGGCTGCACCGCCCCCTGGCGCTGGAAACGGTGCCCGATCCCGTGCCGGAGGCAGGCGATCTGGTGGTGCGGGTGGGGCGCTGCGGCATCTGCGGATCGGATCTGCACATGACCGAAGACCCCGCCTATGGCCAAGGGGCCGGCTCCATCCTGGGGCATGAGTTTGCCGGCGAAGTGGTGGCGCTGGGTCGCGATGTGTCGGGTTGGCGCGTGGGCGATCGCGTGGCGGTCAGCCCGTTGAAAAGCTGCGGCGATTGCCCGGCCTGCCGCGCGGGCGAAGTGCAGTGGTGCACCGCGTTTGGCCTGCAGGGCGGCGGCTATGCCGAATATGCGCTCACCCGGCCCAACCAGTGCGTGCGCCTGCCGCAAAGCGCCAGCCTGGCCGATGGCGCGATCATCGAGCCGCTGGCCGTGGCGCTGCATGGCATCGGCCTGTCCGGCCTGCGGCGGGGAGACAAGGTACTGGTGCTGGGCGCCGGGCCGATCGGCCTCGCCGTGGCGTTCTGGGCGCGGCAGCATGGTGCGGGCCGCGTGGTGGTGCAGGATATCGCCCCGTGGCAACGGGATCGGGCGCTCGCCATGGGGGCGCACGATTTCGTGGTGGCGCCCGATGATCCGGTGGGCGCGGCGCAGCGCGCACTGGGCGGCCCGGCCGATCTGGTGTTCGAATGCGTCGGCGTGCCCGGCCTGATCGCGCAAGGGGTGGAAACCGCGCGCAACCGCGGCACCATCGTGCTGCTGGGGCTGTGCACCCGGCCCGATACGCTCAACACCTTTGCCATGCTGTCAAAGGAAGTGCGGCTGATCACCTCGGCGTTCTTCACGCGGCAGGAATACGAAGCCGCGCTCGACGCGCTCGATCGCGGCCTGGCTGAACCGCGCCTGTTGGTCACCGATACCATCGCGCTGGCGCAGACGCCCGACGTGTTCGAAAGCCTGCGCCAGCGCACCCATCAGTGCAAGGTGCTGATCGCGCCGGGTGATCAGGCCTGATCCGCCGCCGCGATGAACGCGCGCAGCAATGCCGGGCCGTCGGGCGTATCGGCATTGGCGGCACGCAGGTCCGGCACGGAAAAGCCGGCGCGCGTGATGGCATCGGCATAGACGTCATAGCTGCCCGCCATGATCGCGGCATCGAATTCGGGGTGGAACTGCACGCCCCACGCGCGCGGGGCATAGCGCACGGCGTGGTGCGGATCGTGGCCGCTGGTGGCCAGGACCTGGGCCCCGTGCGGCAAGGCCAGTACCGCCTGGAAATGGAACACCATCTGCCGTGCCACCGGCGGCAGCGTGGCAAACAGCGCATCCTGGGCGCCGGCCGGGGTTCGGGCCACGTCCACCCCGCCAAACATCGCGCCGCGCGGATTGTCGTCGACCACGCCGCCCAGGGCATGGGCCAGCAACTGGTGGCCAAAGCACACGCCCAGGATCGGCGCACCTTGCGCCATGGCATCGCGCGCCCAGGCGGCCGTGCGCGCGATCCAGGGGTGGCCATCGGTGACCATGTCGATCGCGCCGGTGATGATCGTGGCGCGCACCTCGGCAGGATCGGGCAGCGGCTCGTCCTGATACACCTTGATCGCCATGATCTCGTCACGCGGCACGCCGCAGCCGGCGCTGAACCAAGCGATCTCGTCCCCGTGCACGGCGCAGGTGGCGGGCATGTCGTCATACGAGGTTGCTGGCTGGATGATCAGCAGTGGCTTGGGCACGATCGGTTCTTTCGCAGGCGTTAGAGGGCGTTGAGGCTCTTGCGCAGGGCATCGATGAAGAAGCCCACCTCGTGTTCCGTCCATATGAGCGCCGGGCGCAGCTTGAACGTGGCGCGATATTCGCCCGAGGTGCCCACCAGCACGCCGTTCTCGCGCATCCGTTCCACCAACTGGCGCGCCTGGTGCGGGGCAGCGGTGCGCGCCGCCTGGTCGGTGACGAATTCCAGCCCGGTCAACATGCCGCGCCCGCGCACGTCGCCGATCAGCGGGAATTGCCGTGCCAGTGCGCGCAATTCGTTCCGCAGCAGGTCTCCCACCTGGTTGGCGCGGGCGATCAGGCCCTCCCGCTCGATCACGTCCAGCACGGCTTGCCCCGCCGCGCACGACACGCTGTTGCCGCCAAACGTGCTGAACACTTCGCAATCGGCATAGAACGCCTGCCACAGGTCGCGCCGCGTCAGCACCACGCCCAGCGGATGGCCATTGCCGACCGGCTTGCCCAGCGTGATCAGGTCAACCAGGTCCAGGCCCTGGGTGGCAAAGCCCCAGAAGCTGCCCATGCGGCCCAGCCCGGCCTGCACCTCGTCGGCAATCACCAGCGCGCCAGACGCGCGCGCAGCGCGGGCAAGGCCTTGCATATAGCCGTCTGGCTGGCCGGGCACGCCGTTGCTGGTAAGCGCGGTGTCAACCATCAGGAACGCCGCCTGGTGGCCGGCTTGCGCCAGCGCTGCCACCGCCTTGGCCCAGCTTTCTGCCGGATCGGGCGCGACGCCGCGATAGATGTCGGGCGGCGGCAGGCAGGCGACGTGCGCGGGCGGCGCCTTGGTGAGTGGGGAAAGCTCCACCGTGGTGGCCGTGATCCCATGATAGGCGCCTTGCATCACCACGGCGCCGGTTCGCCCCGTGGCAAAGCGGGCAATCTGCGCGGCCACGTCATTGGCCTCGCTGCCGGAATTGACGAACGAGCAGACATCGAACCCGGCCGGTGCCTTGGCCAGCAGCGCCTCGGCATAGGCACCAGGGCTGTCGGCCAGATAGCGCGTGTTGGCGTTGAGCGCGGCAGCCTGGCGCGCGATGGCGCGCACCACGGCCGGATGGCAATGGCCCACCTGCGGCACGTTGTTATAGGCGTCGAGATAACGCGTGCCATCCGCGCCGATCAGCCAGGGGCCTTGCCCACGGGTAAGATGCAGCGGCGTTTCGTAAAAATGCCAAATCTTGCCAAACGCCGCGTCGCGCTGCGCAATCAGGCCCTTGCGCGCCACTGCCGGGTACGGGGGCAGCGCGGACACGGGAAAGCCGCAGGCCCGGCGCAGCGCATGGGTTGCAGCATCACGGCCCACTGCCAGCAACTTGGCCAGCATCGCGCCATGCTTGCGCCCGCCACCCAGATGGGCATCGGCCGTCTCGTCGTCCGGATCGCGCTGCATATTGGCAACCAGCACGGTGTTGACCAGGCGCAGACAGCACATATCGAACACCAGGTCGATTTCCGCCTCTTCCAGCGGATAGACCGTGTCAAAGCCCTGCGTCACCTCGGCCAGGATGACCAGCGGATCGGCGCTTTCATCGGGAAAACAGTCTGCGGCGGTCACCAGGTCGGCCAGCAGCGCACCATAAAGCATGTCGCCAAAATCGATCACGCCCACGATGTTTGTGGGCTGTGCCGGATCAACCAGCAGATTGCCCATGTGCGCGTCCTGGTGCACCACCTGGTGGCGCGTGCGGGCGAGCGCCGGATAGATGCGGCTTTCCGCCTCGGCCAGAACCTTGGCGCATTGCGCGCGCAGGGCCGGATCGGCAATGCGGGGCAGGGCCGGAGCCAGTGTGGTGACCCGCGAAAGATCCCAATCGTGCCGGTTGCTGGCCGCATGGGGATGGAAATAGCCACGCAACGCCAGGCTCAACCGCGCCACGAAAGCACCCGTCGCGCGGCGCAGTGCTGCCGGATCGGCGCAATCCGCAAAGGCATCCTGGGCGATCCTGCCGTGAAGATAGGTCAGGATGCGCAGGATGTGCACCGTGCCATTATCGGCGGTTATCGTGGTGCGAGGGGCGCCGGCAAGCGTCGGCACCATCCGTGGCACTGCCAGTTGCGGATCGATCCGGGCGATGTGATCGAGCGCCCCGATCTGGAAATCCACCGTGGCGGGCTGTTCCATCCGGTGGGACAGCTTGACCACGTAATCCGATCCAGCATCGTCGGTGAGATGCCAGGTCTGGTCCCGCTCCGAGGTGATCGCGCGCCACTGGCCGCGCAATCCCCACTCGGCGTAAACCCGCCCCTGCACCTGCTGCAGCGGAAAGGCTGGCGGAATGGCGTCGAGTGCATCGTGAACTGCCAACCCCGTCACCGTATCGCCCCTGCCGCTGTGCCGTCCTCGCTGCCTGCATAGGGCTTTTGCATCTGAGATCGCAAGGGCATTGTGGTTGCGGTGACAGGCCAGGCAGCTAAAGCGGGAGGCCAACCTGATCGTATCACGGGAGAATGTGGGCCATGGCCAGCCATGCAGACCGGGGCAATGCTGCCGCCATCACCGATGCGCAGCGCCTGCGCGCGATCCTGGCCGGGTCGGCCGGCAACCTGATCGAATGGTACGATTTCTATATCTATGCCTTTACCGCGCTCTATTTTTCGGCGGAGTTCTTTCCTGAAAGCAACGCCCTGGTTCAGGTCATGGCGACCAGCGGCATCTTCGCGGTCGGCTTTCTGCTGCGCCCGATCGGGGGATGGTATTTCGGCCGCTTTGCCGATCGCCACGGGCGGCAACGGGCGATGGTCGTCTCGGTGCTGATGATGGGGCTGGGCGCGCTGCTGATCGCGGCGCTGCCGACCTATCGCCAGGTAGGGATCGCCGCGCCCGCGCTGCTGCTTCTGGGGCGGATGCTCCAGGGCTTTTCCACCGGGGGGCAATATGGCACCGCGGCCACGTACCTCAGCGAAATTGCCGGGCGCGGGCGGCGCGGGTTCTGGGCCTCTTTCCAGTATGTCACGCTGATCGGCGGGCAATTGCTGGCCACGCTGGTGATCCTGGCCTTGCAACACCTGTTGGGCGAGGGGGCGATGAAAGCATATGGCTGGCGCATCGGCTTTGTCATCGGCGCGGGCGGTGCGGCGCTGATCCTGTGGCTGTCGCGGCACATGCATGAAACCGGGCAGGCAGCACAAGGGCGGGCGGGGGCCGGCACCCTGCGCGAACTGTTCGCCCATCACACCCGCCCGTTCCTGCTGGTCATGGCGCTCACCGCCGGGGGCAGCCTCTCGTTCTATACCTTCACCACCTATATGCAGAAATACCTCGTCCTGACCGTGGGCATGACCAAGCCCGACGCGACCTTGCTGATGACGGTGGTCTTGGTGGCATTCATGCTGATCCAGCCGGTCATGGGCGCACTGTCAGACCGGATCGGCCGCCGCTCCAACATATTGCTGTTTGCCGCGCTCGCCATGGTGCTGACCGTGCCGATCTTCACCGCGCTGGCGGCGACCCGCAGCGTGTGGGTCGCCGGGCTGCTGGTCATGGCGGGCTTGGTGATCAACAGTTTTTACACCTCGGTCAGCGGGCTATTTAAGGCAGAGCTGTTTCCCGTGCATGTTCGTGCGCTGGGCGTGGGCCTCGCCTATGGCGTGGGTAACGCGCTGTTTGGCGGCACCGCGGAAAACGTGGCGCTCGGCTTCAAGCAGATCGGCCATGAAAGCGGGTTCTACTGGTATGTCACCGTGCTGGCCGCGGTTTGCCTGGTTGCGGGCCTGATGCTCAAGGACACGCGCCGGGATGATCCGCTGGGATAAGGCCACGCGCCATCGCGGCGGGCAGTTCGGCCGCCAACAGGGCAATGAAATCGGTGACCTTGCGCGGCACCAGGCGGCGGCGCGGGTGCATGGCCCAGACCGCTTCCTCGGTGGCGCGGAACGCCTCAAGCACTGGCTCGAGCCGTCCCTGGGCCAAGGCGGCCGCCGCATAGAAATCGGGCACCTGGCAAATGCCCAGCCCGGCGACCGCCGCCGCGGTTACCGCCGGCCCGTTGTTGCACCGCCAGCGCCCCTGCGGCTGATAGGTGGTTTCGGCAAGCTTGCGGCGGAAATGCCAGACATCGGCCGATCCGACCAGGCAATCGTGATGATCCAGGTCCTCGATTTCGGCCGGGAGGCCGCGCTGCGCGAGGTAGGCCGGCGCGGCGCAGGTCACCAGGTTGCGCCCGCCCAGGCGGTGGGCCGCCAGGCGCAGATCGCCCTGCGGCCCGGTGCGGATCGCCACGTCGAACCCTTCGGCGACGATATCGACCACGCGGTTGCTGAAATCGAGCGTCACGTCGAGCGAGGGGTTGGCCATGGCGTGGCGCAGCGCCAGCGGGGCGATGAAGTATTCGCCCAGGGCCGCCGGGCAGGTGATGCGCAACGATCCGCGCAGCCCGGTATCGCCGCTGGCCACGGCGAGCGCTGCATCACGCTCGTCGATGATGCGGCGCCCGCGCTCGGCCAGTTCGCGCCCGGCCGCGGTCAGCGAGACCTGCCGCGTCGTGCGGTGCAGCAGGGTGGTTCCGGTGCGGTGTTCCAATTGGGCAATCGCGCGGCTGACGTGCGAGGTGGAACGCCGCAGCTTGCGCGCGGCGGCCGCGAAAGTGCCGTTTTCGGCAATCGCGACAAGTTCTTCCAGCCCATCCCAGTCCGACATGGCATTATCCCAAGCAAGCAACGAACTTTTGCGCAAATGCGCTCTTTGTGCCTGCCATGCAATGATGTAGGCCACTGCGATCGATAAGGAGGACACCTTCATGAAGACCCGTGCCGCCGTGGCCTTTGAGGCCAAGAAACCGCTTGAGATCGTTGAACTCGATCTCGAAGGCCCCAAGGCGGGCGAGGTGCTGGTGGAAATCATGGCCACCGGCGTGTGCCACACCGACGCCTACACGCTCGATGGGTTCGACAGCGAAGGCATCTTCCCCTCGGTGCTGGGCCATGAAGGCGCAGGCATCGTGCGCGAGGTTGGCCCCGGCGTCACCAGCGTGAAGCCCGGCGATCACGTGATCCCGCTCTACACCCCCGAATGCCGCCAGTGCAAAAGCTGCCTTTCGGGCAAGACCAACCTGTGCACCGCGATCCGCGCCACGCAGGGCAAGGGCCTGATGCCCGATGGCACCACGCGCTTTTCCTACAAGGGCCAGCCGATCTATCACTACATGGGCTGCTCCACGTTCTCCAACTTCACCGTGCTGCCCGAAATCGCGGTGGCCAAGATCCGCGAAGACGCGCCGTTCCAGACCAGCTGCTACATCGGCTGCGGCGTGACCACCGGCGTGGGCGCGGTGGTCAACACCGCCAAGGTCCAGGTCGGTGACAACGTCGTGGTCTTTGGCCTCGGCGGCATCGGTCTCAACGTGATCCAGGGTGCGCGCCTCGCTGGTGCCGGCAAGATCATCGGCGTCGATCTCAATCCCGAGCGCGAGGAATGGGGCCGCCGCTTCGGCATGACCGACTTCCTCAATTCCAAGGGCTTGAGCCGCGAGGAAACCGTGGCCAAGGTCGTGGAAATGACCGATGGCGGCGCGGATTACACGTTTGACGCCACCGGCAACACCGAAGTGATGCGCACCGCGCTGGAAGCCTGCCACCGTGGCTGGGGCACCAGCATCATCATCGGCGTGGCCGAAGCGGGCAAGGAAATCGCCACCCGTCCGTTCCAGCTGGTTACCGGCCGCAACTGGCGCGGCACCGCGTTCGGTGGTGCCAAGGGCCGCACCGACGTGCCCAAGATCGTCGACTGGTACATGCAGGGCAAGATCGAGATCGATCCGATGATCACCCACGTCATGGGCCTGGAAGAGATCAACACCGCGTTCGACCTGATGCACGCGGGCAAGAGCATTCGCAGCGTGATCGTGTTCTGATCGCACTCCGCAATAACGCTGCACGGGGCGGCCGGGCATCATTGCCCGGCCGCCCCTTTTTCATTACGCCTCAGGCAGTTGCCGGTGCTGCCTCGGCCCGGATCTGCGTTTCGAGCAGGCGTCGCACCCGCAGCGCGCCATTGTCCACCCGCGCGCTGATTTCGCGCGGCAGTGTGGTGCCCGATCGCAGCACTTGCTCGATGGCGGTTATCGCTGCCACGTCTTCGGGTTGGATGCGTTCGCCCATGGCCAGGTTCATCGCGCTCAACGCCCGGTTGTCAGCGCCGAAATCGCGCGTCGTCGCCACGAAGTAGTGGAGCCGGCCGGGCATCGCCGGCGTGATCATGTGGATGAAGTTCTGCGTGCCGAGTGTCTGCCCGGTGGCGTGGTCGCTGATCGTGCCGCCGGTGCGGATCAGGCACGGGCCGCAGTATTCGGCATCGAATTCCTGGTCGACAGCGCCTTCCTGCCCGGGGAACTGCGCGCGGATCATCGGATTGGCCGGCATGCCGACAGCCTTGCGCCGCACGGTCAGCCGATCACCGTCCTGCACCACGTCCACAGGCAGCGCGGCCACCTTTTCGCCGCCGGGGATAGTCTGGGTGTGGATGAAAGTCACGTGGCTGAGATCGAGCAGGTTCTCGATCAACAGGGTATAGCGCGCCTCAATCGTCACCATCTCCTGGTAATCCACCGTCCAGCCCGGCGCGCCCAGGCCGATGCGATCGTGATCGGGCAGGAGCGCGGCGTCTGCGCGTTCAGGAGCGCCGGTCCAGACCCATACCATGCCACCGCGCTCCACCACCGGATAGCGCCGCAGGCTGGCATGGCCGGGCACGCCAGGCTGGCTCGGCACCTTGTGGCAGGCGCCATCGCTGCCGAACGTGAAGCCGTGATAGCCGCACTGCACGGCGTCACCCACCAGGCGGCCCATTTCGAGAGGAAACGCGCGATGCGGGCATATCCCCGATAGCGCCACGGCTGTGCCATCTTGCGTGCGATAGAGCAGCACACGCTCGCTCAGAATGTCGCGTGCCATCAGGCTGCGGCCGATTTCGGCGCCATAGGCAGCGACCCACCATTGTTCGCGCGGATAGGGTTGATCGACATTGAGCGGATAGGCGGCGTGAACCATGGCAGCAGTCTCCCGAGTTGTGCTTGAGCCATGTTTGTCGCGCGACAAACAGTGTTTGTCAATTGACCAAGACTATTCGAGCCGGCATGACATGGTCATGACCACGCGCGCATCTGCCAAGGCCCGCCGCCCGCAGCGGTATGACGGGGCCGACAATCGCCGTGCCGTGCTGGATGCGGCGCTGACGGTGTTTTCCGAATTGGGTTTCGAAGCGGCGAGCACCCGCGCCATTGCGGCTGCGGCGGGGATCGAACAGGGGCACCTGGCCTACTATTTCCCGTCGAAGGCGGCGCTATGGCAGAATGTGGTGGAAGCCTTTGCCCACGAGGGCGAAGACCTGCTGCGCGCGGCTTTGGAGGGAGACGATCTGGAGCGGCCCGCCGAAACCGCCACGCGCGTGCTTCCTGGGCTGCTGCGCGTATTTGCCCGCAACCCGCGCCTTACCCGATTGATGCTGCAGGAATTTTCGGTGCATTCACAGCGCCACGATTGGGTGGTGGAAACCTTTGGTGCGCCGGTCTGGCACTTGCTTGAGCCGTTGTTCATCGCGCTGCGTGCCAAAGGGCTGCTATCGGGCGCACCGCCGGCCGTGGCCTATTTCAATCTCGTCGGCGCGGCGCTGATCACCTTTGGCAACCATGACCTGATCATGCGCCTGGCTGATTGCGACACGCACGCGGATGCCATGATCGACGCGACGATTTGCTATATCCTGGGGCCGGTGCTGTCACCGGCCCCAGCGATCGCTCAGAACTTGAGCGTTCCGCGCACGCCATAGGTGCGCGGCGGGCGCATCTGGTTGTAGATTACGCCGGGCTTGCCCGGGCTTTGCGTGGAATTGGCAAAGACCAGCGCGTTTTCCAGGTTGTTGACAAAGCCGGTGATCGCCAGCGAGCCGGGCGCATTTTCCCAGGTCAGCCGCGCGTTCGACATCATGTAGGCGCCCTGGCGGCCCAGATCGAGGTAGTCGATCGAGAGATAGCGCGAGCTTTCCACGCGGGTATCGGCCGCGGCGATGATCCGGCCGGCATTGCCCATGTCGAACGTATGGTCATACCCCGCATTGACCACCCAGCGCGGCGCATTGACCAGCGACTTGCCCGAGCAATCGACGTTGTAGATGCGCGCCGCCGCGCTGGCGCCCATCAGGGCCGTGGGCGTGATCGCGCAGCCGACGACCGGCGCCGGCCCGGTGGTGGAATAGGCCTTGTACTGCAGGCTGTCATACGTGGCATGGAGGTATTGCACGTTGAGCGAGAACAGGTCGTTGCGCGTGGGTTGCCACAGCACTTCGGCCTCTGCGCCATAGAGCTTGGCCGCACCGGCGTTTTCCGTGGCAAAGACCGGGCCATAGATCGCGCCGGCCGGCGTTGCCGCCACCTGCACAGGCGCAAGGTGGGAAATCTGCTGGTCGCGATAGTCCCAGTAGAATCCCTCGACGTTGACCTGCAGGGTATTGGCAAAGAAGCGGTTCTTGGTGCCGATGGTATAGGCTGTCAGCCGTTCAGGGCGCGAATAGTTCTGCCCCAGCGCGGAAAACAGGATGCCCGATTTGAAGCCGGTGGATACCGTTGCATAGAGCAGCGAATGCGGCCCGGCATCGAATTCCATGCCGGCCTTCCATGTCACTTTGCTGAAATTGACATCGGTGGTGGCGTTGGTCGCCACGTCGAGAACGATCGGCGTGAAGTTGGGATAGGCCGGGGGCACGAAGCCGACGAAGGGATAGGTGTGCGCTTCGGTCTGCTGCGTCTTGGTATCGTGGGTATAGCGCAGGCCGCCGGTCAGCCGCCAACGCGGGGTCAGCGAATAGGTCGCCTCGCCAAACACGGCATAGCTGTCCGTGCCCAGGTTGGAATTGATCCGCGTGCCGTTGTTGCCCTGGTCGAAGAACTGCTTCGCCTTGACGCTTTCGGTGAAATAATAGCTGCCCAGCACCCACTTGAACTGGGCATTTTGGTTGCCCAGGCGCGCTTCGAGCGACATCTGGTCAGACTTTTCCGTCACGTCGATCAGGAAGCTGGACGAGTAGTTGACAAAGTCGAGGTCGGTACGCCGCCACGCCGGGATGACCGTGAGCTTGGCAAAGCCGAGATCGGCATTCACCGTGATCAGCGCGCCGTAATACTTGTTGTTCTGATAGCCATCGCCACGCGCGATGATCTGCGGCACCGGCGCGGTGGGCGCGCGCGACAGGTATTCGGCCAGGACGCGCGGATCGCTGGGGCCAAGGCGGTCCTTGCCGGCGAGCAGAGGCATGATCGTGCCGCCCAGGCCCTTGCCGCCAACATCGCCATAATCGACCATCAGGTTGGCGTTGAAGCCATCGCCGGTGTCAAAGCGCAACTGCCCGCGCACGGCGGTCGTGTCCTCGTCGTCATAGCCGTCGCTGTAATAGCCGTCATGCTGGGCATGCTGGGCCGAAATGCGCAGGGCCGCTTGGCTGCCCAATGGCAGGTTGATTGCGCCCGATGCCTTGATCGCGTTGTAATTGCCGTATTCCCCGGTGACGAAGCCGGACGCCTCGCCCAGCTTGGGCTTGACCGTGATCAGGTTGACCGCGCCGCCCGTGGCATTGCGGCCATAGAGCGTGCCTTGCGGCCCTTTGAGCACTTCCATGCGCTCGAGATCATAGAACAGCGCCGCCGGGGCTGCCGGGCGCGAGAGGTAAACCCCGTCGAGGTTGAACGCCACGCCTTGTTCGGCAAAGGCATTCGCCCCGAACGTGCCGATCCCGCGCAGGTAGATCTGGGTGAACGAAGCGGCCGGCGCCACCTGCAGTGCCGGGACCAGGCGGGTCAGGTCATCGGCCCGCGTCACGCTCTGCTTGGTCAAGACGTCACCGGCCACGGCGCTGACCGGAATGGCCGCGCGCTGCAGGTTTTCGGTGCGGCGCTGCGCGGTCACCACGATCTCGGCAAGGCCAGCCTGCGGCTGTTCCGCCGTAGCGGTCGCAGGGGCCTGCTCGGCCTGGGCGTCGGGCGATTGGGCCGGCGCAGCATGGGCAGCGGCCGGCATGGCAAGCGCCGCGGCCAAGGCCACGATCGATGCCGCGGGGCGAATGTCGAAGTGCAAGATGCCTCTCCCTTTCGTGCTTTTTATGGGCACAAGCATCGCGATCGCCTTGTCATAATGGAAATGATTTGTTTTTATCGGTTTCAATCTGGCAGAGTTATGGTGTGCGATGCGCTTCAAGGGACTGGATCTCAATCTGCTGGTTTGTCTCGATGCACTGCTCGATCTGCGCAACGTGACGCGCGCGGCCGAGCATCTCAGCCTCAGCCAGCCGGCGATCAGCGCCGCGCTGTCGCGGCTGCGCACGTTCTTTGCCGATCCGCTGCTGGTGCAGAACGGCAAGCGCATGATGCCGACGCCGTTTGCCCTGCGGCTTCAGCCGGCCATCCGTGCCATCCTCAACGATGTCGATGGCCTGGTCGGCAGTTCACCGCATTTCGATCCGGCCACCAGCACGCGCGATTTCCGCATCTGCCTGTCAGACTATCTGGCCAGCGTGCTGCTGGCGCCGTTGCTGCCGCATCTGGCCCGGGTGGCGCCGGGCGTGGGGATCGACGTGGTTCCGCTCAGCGACGATGCCACCCAGCGGCTCGATCGCGGCGAGATCGACCTGCTGCTGACGCCGGAAAGCTATGTCAGCGACGAGCATCCTGCCGAACTGCTGTTTGAAGAAGGCCACGTGGTGGTGGGCTGGCGTCACAATCCGGTCATGGCGAGGCCGGTCGACGTGGAGTCGTTCGTCGCGGCGGGCCATGTGGCGGTGGAGATCGGGCGGTTCAACCGCGTGTCTTACGCCGAAAGCTATATGCGCGCCCAAGGCATCACCCGGCGGATCGAGGTGCGGGTTTCGGGCTTTACCATCATTCCCGAACTGCTGGAGGGCACGACGCGCCTGGCAGTGATGCATGCGCGCCTGGCGGCGAAGGCAGCCCGGCATTGGTCCCTGGCCATTTCACCCTTGCCCTTTGCCATGCCGCCCATGCGGGAAATGGCCCAGTTTCACCGCGCCCGCGCCGAGGATGCCGGCCTGCGCTGGCTGATTGATGCGTTTCACGACGTCGTTCGCCGCGAAGGGGATGGACCGGCCACCGCGTTGCTGTAACACCGGCCGCATAGGAATGCGTGCCCGGGGGGAGAGAAACGCAGATGACGAATGCAGACCTGCATATTCGCCGCGAAACGGCGATCAGCATGGTGATCAACACCGTGATGAGCTTGGTATTTTTCCTTGTCGTGTTTGGATTGCACGGCCCAGTGGTGATCTGGGGCATGGGCCATTACGTGTTCGATTTCGGGCCGCAGGCCTTTGCCGTGGCGTTCATGAGCACGCTGGTGCCCAGTGCCCTGTCGCGCAAGGCCCTGCGCGCCGGCCGCGTGGCATCGCGACCCAGCGCGCTGCGCCTGCCGGGCAACCTGCTGCTGCGCGGGCTGACTTTGGCAGTGCCGTCGGCTGCACTAGCGTTGGCTGGTGCCGCCGCCGTGTGCCTTGCGCTGGGCCTTGCGCAATTGCCGTGGTCCGTGGCCCTGGCCGTGAAGCTTGGCTTTGGTGCCGCGCTGGCGCTGGTGATCACCCCGATTGCCCTGCGCGCCACCCTGGCCGAGGCCCTGGCCTGACGCGCAAGGGTGCTTCGGATCAGACCATGGCCATTAGGCTGGCATTGCCGCCGGCGGCCGTGGTGTTGATCGACAGGCTCACTTCCTCGACCAAGAGATCGAGCGGATAGGCGCCCGCCGCATCGGCAGCGTGCAATGCCACGATCATGCCTTCGCGCGCGGCCAGCGCCTCTGCTGCCTCGCGCGCCGGCGCGTCGGCTTGGTCGACCAGCGCGGCGGCCAGATCACTGACCGGGCCGCTGCCGGCAAAGCCGATCCGCGCGGCCAGTGCCGCCGGGAAAGCGGCGGGAAGGGCGGCCAGCGGCGCGCCGGGCATGATCACGGCATCATTGCCCGTGGCCAGCACCGCGCCCAGCTGTCGCCACAGCCCATCGGTGGTCGTGGCATGGAGCGCGATGCGGCCGCGCGGCGCCAGGCGATAGCGGTTGCTTTCACCCACCGGGCCGGGCAGTTCCACCTCGATACCCAGCTTGCTGCGCGCGGCATCGTGGCGCACGGCGCGCGCCGTTTCCGCGTCGCCCTGCTGGTCCAGCCAATCAGCCAGCATGCCTGCTTCAGGCCCGGGTTGCGCCAGCGCGCCCGCAAAAACCGGCGGCGTCGCCGTGACACCGCGCACCAGCCGCGCCAGATAGAGCGGCCCGCCCGCCTTTGGGCCGGTGCCCGACAGACCCCGGCCACCGAATGGCTGCACGCCCACCACCGCCCCGATGGTGTTGCGGTTGACATAGAGGTTGCCGGCTTCCACCGCCCGCGTCACCCGCGCCACGGTATCATCCAGCCGGGTGTGCAGGCCAAAGGTGAGGCCATAACCAGTGGCATTGATCTGCGCGATCAGGCGATCCATGTCGCGCGCTGCAAAGCGGACAACATGCAGCACCGGGCCAAACACTTCGCGGCCCAGGGCAGCAAGTCCCGGAATCTCGATCAGCGTCGGCGCCACGAACGTGCCGTTGGTGCAGTGATCGGGCAGGGGCAGGCGGTGCACCCGCGCGCCGCGTTCGGCCATGGCGGCAATGTGCGCCTCGATCCCGTCGCGCGCCTGCGCGGTGATCACCGGCCCCACATCGGTTTCCAGCGCCTCGGGATTGCCCACGGTCAGCTCTGCCATGGCGCCGCGCAGCATGGCCAGCGTGCGATCGGCCACGTCTTCCTGCAGGCACAGCACGCGCAGCGCCGAACAGCGCTGGCCGGCACTGTCAAAGGCCGAGGCGATGACATCGGCCACGACCTGTTCAGCCAGGGCAGAGGAATCGACAATCATCGCGTTCTGCCCGCCGGTTTCGGCGATCAGCGGGATCGGTCGGCCGGTCGCATCGCTGCGCGTCGCCAGCGTGCGCTGGATGATCCGCGCCACTTCGGTCGATCCGGTGAACATGACCCCGGCAACACCGGGCGCCTCGACCAGCGCGGCGCCGATCGCGCCATCGCCGGGCACCAGATGCAGCACATCGGCAGGGATACCCGCGGCATGGAACAGGCGCACCATTTGTGCCGCGATCAGCGGCGTTTCCTCGGCCGGCTTGGCCAGCACAGGGTTGCCCGCCACCAGCGCGGCGGCAATCTGCCCGGCAAAGATCGCCAGCGGGAAGTTCCACGGCGAAATGCACACGATGGGCCCCAGCGGGCTGGTATGGGCCAGGGTGCTGCGCGCCTGCACCGCGTAATAGCGCAGGAAATCCACCGCCTCGCGCACTTCGCCCACGGCATTGGCGGCAGTCTTGCCGGCCTCGCGCATGATCAGGCCAAGCAGGGCGCGGCCTTCGTCTTCCAGCAGGCAGGCGGCGCGTTCGAGCATCGCCGCGCGCGCCGCCACCGGGGTGGCCGCCCACATCGGCGCGGCGGCCTGGGCGCGGGAGACGGCGGCTTGCGCGCCGGCGGCTTCCATCGGCCAGACCTGGCCGACGATATCGCGGTGATCGGCCGGGTTGCGCACCGGCTCACCCGCGGCCGGCGCACCCGGCGTTCCCGCCTGCCATGCGTGTTCCGTGCTCGCCACCAGGCGCGGCGCCAGATCGGCCAGGATCGCCTCATCGGCCAGGTCGAGCCCGCTCGAATTGCGGCGATCGGCAAAGAGCGCGGCGGGCAGGGCCACCGCCGGATGCGGCGCGCCAGGGTCGGCCTGTGCCGTCACCACCGCCACCGGATCGGCTACCAGTTCGACGATCGAGACGGCCGGATCGTTGATGCGGTTCACGAACGAGGAATTGGCCCCGTTTTCCAGCAGGCGCCGCACCAGATAGGCCAGCAGCGTTTCATGCGTGCCGACCGGGGCATAGACGCGGCACGGGCGGTTGAGCTTGTCGGCGCCGACGACCTGGTCATACAGCCCTTCGCCCATGCCGTGCAGGCACTGGAACTCATAGTCGCCAATCGTGAAATCGGGCCCGGCCAGGTGCAGCACGGTCGCCACCGATTGCGCATTGTGGGTGGCAAACTGCGGGAACACCACGTCGCGCGCGGCCAGCAGCTTGCGCGCGCAGGCGACATAGGCAAGGTCGGTATGGACCTTTTGCGTATAGACCGGAAAGTCAACGAGGCCATCGACCTGCGCGCGCTTGATCTCGGCATCCCAATAGGCGCCCTTGACCAGCCGCACCATGATGCGCCGGCCCGCGCGCCGCGCCAGGTCGACGATCCAGTCGATCACGAAGGGGCAGCGCTTCTGATAGGCCTGCACCACGAAGCCCAGGCCATTCCACCCGGCAAGGTCGGGATCGGTCGCCAGGCTTTCGAGCAGGTCGAGCGACAGTTCCAGCCGGTCGGCTTCCTCGGCATCGATGTTGAGCCCGATGTCATGGCCCTTGGCCATCACGCACAGCGCTTTCACGCGCGGCAGCAGTTCGGCCTTGACCCGCTCGGCCTTGGCCCGCGCATAGCGCGGATGCAGCGCCGACAGCTTGATCGAAATGCCCGGGCCGCCATGGATGCCGCGCCCGGCGCTGGCCTTGCCGATGGCGGTGATCGCCTGCTCGTAAGAAGCATTGTAGCGATCGGCATCGGCGGCGGTCATCGCCGCTTCGCCCAGCATGTCATAGGAAAAGGCAAAGCCCTTGGCCTCACGCGGGGCAGCGCGGCGCAAGGCTTCCTCGATGGTTTCGCCAGTGACGAACTGTTCGCCCATCATGCGCATCGCCGCGTCGACCGCGCGGCGGATCACCGGCTCGCCCATGCGCGCGATCAGGCGGGTCAGGCTGGCGCCAAGGCCGGCCTCGTCCTCGGCCTGGACCAGACGGCCGGTCACGAGCAAGCCCCACGAGGCGGCATTGACGAACAGCGGCCGGTCCTTGCCCACGTGGCCGCGCCAATCACCTGGCGCGATCTTGTCACGGATCAGCGCGTCGCGCGTGGCCACGTCGGGAATACGCAGCAGCGCTTCGGCCAGGCACATCAGCGCGACCCCTTCCGGGCTGCTCAGCGCATATTCCTGCACCAGCGACTGCACCGCGCCGGGGCGGGCATCGGCCCGCAACTGGCTGATCAGGGCGCTGGCCGTGGCCGCGATCGGCGCGCGCAGGTCTTCGGGCACGGTGGCTTGCGGCACAAGCGCGGCAACGCATGCTCGCTCGTTGCGGCGGGTGGCAGCGGTGATCGCCTGGCGCAGCGGGGTTTCTCCGGCAAGCGGGGTGAAGAAGCGGGCGAACGGGCGGGGCGCAGGCTGATCCATGGCGCCATGGTATCACGGCGCAGGCAGGCCATTGGCCCTATTTTGACAGGGCGCCAGGCCAATTGACCTGAAAACGGTGCTGCAAACAGGCCGATTTTGACTGATCCGCGCATGGCTGCGGCCGTTGCGACTGCCAAACACCACGCCGCACCTACCCGGTGGGGTTCACATCGCACTGCACGGAAATGATTACGCGCCGGGAAGCCTGTAAGCCGGGTTCTGTCGCACCGACGGTATCCCACGTGTGGACCGTATCGGCACGGGCAGCCATTCCTCTTGGCGACCTGTTGCCAGGCCGCTCTAGCAACCAACCCGGGCAACTGGCGCGAAACACGCCTGCATCCAGATGGATGCACGTTGCCCCTATTCGGTCTTGCTCCGGGTGGGGTTTGCCATGCCGCTTCCGTTGCCGGTCGCGCGGTGCGCTCTTACCGCACCCTTTCACCCTTGCCCGAGGCCCGAAAGCCCCGTCGGCGGTTTGCTCTCTGTGGCACTTTCCCTTGCCCGGCTTGCACCGGGCCGGCGGGCGTTACCCGCCACCCTTGTTTCGTGGAGCCCGGACTTTCCTCGGCATCAGGCGAAGTGATGACGCGGCTGCCCGGCTCCCCGGCGCGAGTGCGTCACCTAGCATGCCCCAAGTCGCGCGCCAACAGCAGTTCGAACAGCAATGCGCCGATTTGTCCGTCCACCTGTCCGTCGATCTTGTGCGGGCGCCAGCGCCGCTGGAACGCCGCCACGGCGGCTTCCTTGTCGCTCACGTCATAGCCAAACCGCTCCAGCGCCAGGAAAAATGCGCCTTCGTTGTCATAGAGCAGGCGCATCTTGGGGTGGGGGCGGGGCAGGGTGAGGTTGTAGCGGGCGAGCATGTCCCAATCGAACAGCTCGCCCGGATCGATCTTGCGCGCCGGGGCCACGTCGGAATGGCCGACCACGTTGGCGCGGGGAATGTCGTGGCGGCGCACGATATCGGCGAGCAGCGGCACCAGCGCTTCCATCTGCGCATCGGGAAACGGACGATAGCCGAACTCGTGGCCAGGATTGACCAGTTCGATCCCCACGCTGGCAGAATTCACATCGGTGATGCCGCGCCAGAAACTGCGCCCGGCGTGCCAGGCGCGCTTGGCCTCGTCGACCAGGCGGATCACCGTGCCGTCTTCATCAATCAGGTAGTGCGCCGAAACTTCGGCCGCGGGGTCTTTCAGGCGCTCCAAAGCCTCGGCCGCGCTTTGCATGCCGGTATAATGCAGCACGATCATCGACACCGGCAGCCGTCGCTCGTTGAAATTGGGCGACGGCTCTTCGCGATGCACCAGCCAGCGGTTCATGCGGCGCGGCGGTCTGTCAACGAACCGGCAGCACGGCGCCCAGCACCAGGGCGTCGGCGGCAACATGGGTCTGGAAACCGCCGCCAAGGCTCTGCGCCAGCTGATACAGCATGGCGGCCGGCGCGGTGCGGCTGGACAATTCGGCCGGCGGCAATGTGCCGGCCAGGGCCTGGGCCACCAGCGGATCGAACGCGATGCGCGGCCCGCTGGCGCGGATCACCAGTTCGGTAGCGCCGTTTCGCACTTCACCGGCGATGTCAAGGCTGCCGCCACGCACCAGCGCCTCGATCCCGATCAGGGACAGATTCAGCAGGGTTTTCACGGCCGCCTTGGGCAGCATGTCGTCTGCCAGGGCCCAAGCCACCGAAATGCGCGGATTGGCCGCAACCAGCGCATCGACCAGCGCGCGCGGTTCGGCCACGGGCACCATGTCGCCAAAGCCGCCGGCGGCGCCGAATGCCAGGCGGAAGAACCGCAGCTTGTTGGCCGAACTGGTGGCGCTCTGTTCCAGCAATTCCATGCACTTCTGCCGCATTTCCGGGTCGCGTTCCTCGGCCAGCAGTTCCAGCCCGTTGGTAAGCGCGCCCACCGGGCTCAACAGGTCGTGGCAAAGCCGCGAGCAGAGCAGGCTGGCGAGATCAAGCGTGGCAATGGTCATGGCAGATTGGGAAGCCTTCCGGGTCGGGTATGCAATGCGCGGGATCGGCTGCTGGTGCATCCTTTCCCCAGCTATGCGCCTTAACCGTCTGCGACGTGATAGGAAAGCGCCTGAAATACAGATGGCACATCGCGCCACAGGCTCACCTGCCCCTGCGCCACGATCGCCCATATCCTGCCATCGCCGGCCGCTTGGGCAGAATCGGTGGCAGAAGGGCGCACCAAGCCATTGGGATGCGAATGAAAATAACCAATCAGCGCCGGCCCACCAGAGCGCGCGGCGCGGTGGGCGGCGATCAGCTCGGCCGGATCGATCTCGAAATGATGCAACGGATCTGGTGCCACATTGGTGCATTCCTGCGCCAAGGCGATATGGTCCCCGTGGCCAAGCAGCAGCCCACACGCCTCACGCGGATGCGCCCGCTCTGCCGCCGCGAGCATGGCCGCGTAGGCCGTGGGGGAGAGAGTGCATGGCGGCATCAGGTACTCAACACCCCGACGCCTTCGGTTTTCGCGGCGCGAGCCAGCGCCGCATCCCCCGTGGCCAACGGCAGGGACAAACGGACGGCGAGTTCGAGATAGGCTGCATCGTAGAGGGTCAGATCATGCCGCCGGGCCAGCGTTAGCGTGCTATGCCAGGCATGCTGCTCTGTCTCTGGATCGATCAGGATCGGAAGACGTGCCAGCCGGCCCAGCGCAGTATCGACATAGTCTTGCGAGCAGCGTTGACGCCGTGCCGCATTGCGCAGGACGTTTGCCACCTCGAGCCGCCACAGGGCCGGAACTGTGGCCTTGTCCTTGACCACCGCGGCGAGAACCGCGCGTGACGCAGCGGTTTGCTCGTCCTCGAAAAGCCAGGATATGGTCATCGAGGCGTCGAGCACCATGCTCATCCGCGTCGACCCTCATCGAGCAATTCGCGGACCGAAACGGGGCCGAGAGTGACCCCTGCAGCCGATGACAAAAGGTCTGCCGCCGCCTGTTCGGCATCGCGGCGAGCGGCCTGCCGGGCATTGGACCGGCGCACGACGATATCGCCATCTTGCGATTCGATCTCTACCGGCTCGCCATCGGCAAGCCCAGAGGCACGCACGACGTCGAGCGGCACCCGTATTGCCAAGCTTTTGCCCCAGCGGCCTACCACAACCTTCGTCATCGCCTTGTCCTCATTGCAAGGGATATCCTGGCATATCTCAACGGCGGCGGCAAGGCTTTCGCGGGAACGCCATTCCCATGCAGCCCCTTGTCCCAGGCGCAATCGATACCCATATCCCCAATCCAATGGGGGAATTAGACGACATTCTGACCGGCACGATCGCCGCGCCCGGCCGCCTTGACAAGGCTCTGGCCGACGCCAGTGGCCTGTCGCGCGAGCGGATCAAGGCGCTGCTCGACGAGGGCCGCATCACGCTGGACGGGCAGGGCGTTCGCCAGGCCTCGCTCAAGGTTGCCGAGGGTGCTGCATTCATCGTGCGCGTGCCCGCCGCAGCTCCGGCAGAGGCGGTGGCGCAGGATATTCCGCTGTCGGTGACCTACGAAGATGATGCCTTGATCGTGGTGGACAAGCCGGCCGGGCTGGTCGTTCACCCGGCCGCCGGCAATCCCGATGGCACGCTGGTCAATGCCCTGCTGCATCATTGCCGCGGGCAGCTTTCGGGCATCGGCGGCGTGGCGCGGCCAGGGATCGTGCACCGGATCGACAAGGATACCTCGGGCCTGCTCGTCGTGGCAAAGAGCGATGCCGCCCATGAAGGGTTGGCGCTCCAGTTTGCCGATCACTCGATCGTGCGCGCCTACAAGGCGGTGACCGCCGGCCGCCCCATGCCCGCCGCTGGCACGATCCGCGGCGCGATTGCGCGTTCGGTGCATGATCGCAAGAAGATGGCCCTGGTTGATGATGGGCGTGGCAAGCACGCCGTAACGCACTATCGCACGCTCTCGCCCCTTGATGGCGCGGCCCTGGTCGAATGCCGCCTGGAAACGGGGAGAACCCACCAGGTTCGCGTTCACCTTGCATCAATCGGCCATTCGCTATTGGGTGATCCTGTCTATGGACGCGCACCCGCACGAATTCGCCCCATTCTGGCCCGGATCGGCTTTGCCCGCCAGGCGCTGCACGCGGCAGAATTGGGCTTCATTCACCCGATTAGCGGTGAAGCGCTCCATTTCACCAGCCCGACGCCCGTCGATATGACGGAACTGATTGTCGAATTGGGCGGTTCTTGAGGGCGATGATGGTGTAAATCGATTACTGTATGCACAAAGGATGTGTGGCCCCACCGGGGAATGCTCGCTAGAGGTTCTTCATCGGGGAACTGACGCGACGAAAGGATGTGTTCAGGTGAGCAACAAGTCAGCAGTGGCCAAGGCCCCCGCCAGTGTTCCGGCTCTGGGCGGCGAAGCCAGCCTCAACCGCTATCTTTCTGAGATCCGCAAGTTTCCGGTGCTTACGGCTGAGCAGGAATACATGCTCGCCAAGCGCTATCAGGAACATGCCGATCCCGAAGCTGCCGCGCAGCTGGTGACGAGCCACCTGCGACTCGTGGCCAAGATCGCCATGGGCTATCGCGGCTATGGGCTGCCCGTGTCCGAGCTGATTTCCGAAGGGAACATCGGCCTGATGCAGGGCGTCAAGAAGTTCGAGCCCGATCGCGGCTTCCGCCTGGCGACCTACGCCATGTGGTGGATCAAGGCCTCGATGCAGGAGTTCATCCTGCGCTCGTGGAGCCTGGTCAAGATGGGCACCACGGCAGCGCAGAAGAAGCTGTTCTTCAACCTGCGACGCATGAAGAAGAACCTCGAGGCCTTCGAAGACACCGACCTGTCGCCCGAAGACGTCAAGAAGATCGCCACCGACCTCGGCGTGCCCGAGCAGGAAGTGATCAACATGAACCGGCGCATGATCATGGGTGGCGATGCCAGCCTGAACGTGCCGCTGCGCGAAGATGGCGAAGGCACCTGGCAGGATTGGCTGACCGACGATCGTCCCCTGCAGGACGAGACCGTGGCCGATGCCGAAGAGGCGCACTATCGCCACGACATGCTGGTCGAAGCGATGGGCAGCCTGAACGAGCGCGAGCGCCATATCCTGACCGACCGCCGCCTGGTCGACGATCCGAAGACCCTGGAAGAATTGAGCCAGGTCTACAACGTCAGCCGCGAACGCGTGCGCCAGATCGAAGTGCGCGCCTTTGAAAAGCTGCAGAAGGCGATGCAGCGTATTGCTGGCGAACGGCACCTGCTGCCCGCTGGTTGATTGACTTGACCATAATGGAAAAGCCCGGTTATCCAAAGGGATGGCCGGGCTTTTTTATTGGTATTCGAGGTTGCGCAGGACCCCGGATCAAGTCCGGGGTGACGGTTGTTGGATTTCTTTCGTCAGTTTTATGTATTCCGTCACCCCGGACTTGATCCGGGGTCCACTGCAGCGTCTGTCCCTCAATGGAAATCGCGCGAGCGCGGTAGGACGCGCACTTGCCGGGGATGGCGCGCCATGGCGGGATCCGGCGCAGGCGCGGCAGCATCCTCTTGCAAATGCGCCAAAGCTTCGCTGGCATCGTGCACCAGCGCTGCCATCAGGTGGACTACGCCCTCCTTGCTGCGCTGCACTTCGCCTTCGATCACCATCAGCCGTGCCGCCATGACCTGGCGCCGCTGCTTCTCGAAATCGCGGGCCCAGAGCAGGGCATTGACCACGGCGGTTTCGTCTTCCAGCGTGATGAAAATCGCATTGCCCTTGCCTGGTCGCTGCCGCACCAGCACCACGCCGGCCACACGCACTTTCTGTCCATCCTTGCCGGCATTGACTTGCGCGCACGACAGCACGCCCTGGCGGGCGAACCGAGCGCGCAGGAACTGCATGGGATGGCCTTTGAGCGAGAGCCGCTGGGTCTGGTAATCGGCCACGACTTCCTCGGCCAGGGGCATCGCGGGCAAGGCAGCGTCGGGCTCTGCCGCGAGTTCGGGCGCGTCGAGCGCGGCGAACAGCGGCAATTGCCGGGGTGGCACGCGGCGCACGTCCCACCCCGCCTGGCGCCGATCGCGGCCGAGCGACCCCATGGCATCGGCATCGGCCAAAAGCGCCAGCGCGCGGGCGGGCAATTCCGCCCGCCGCGCCAGATCTTCAGGTGAAGTGAAGGCCCCATCGACCCGGGCCCGCACGATGGCAGCGGCCCAATCCTCGTGAAATCCGTCGATCATCCGCAGGCCAAGCCGCAGGGTGCGCGCATCGTCCAGCGTGCAATCCCACCAACTGGCATTCACATCGGAACCATGCACCACCACGCCATGTTCACGCGCATCGCGCACCAGTTGCGCCGGGGCATAGAACCCCATCGGCTGGCTGTTGAGCAGGGCACAGGCAAAGACCCCGGGATAATGGCATTTCAGCCACGACGAGACATAGGCCAGCCAGCCAAAGGCCTGGGCATGGCTTTCGGGAAAGCCATATTCGCCAAAGCCCTTGATCTGTTCGAAACAGCGCTCGGCAAAATCCAGGGGATAGCCGCGCGAGACCATGCCGCCGATGAACTTGTCCTCGTAATTGGTCACCGTGCCATGGTTGCGGAACGTGGCCATGGCACGACGCAGGCCATCGGCCTCGGGCGGAGTGAAGCCGGCCGCCACGATCGCCAGTTTCATCGCCTGTTCCTGGAACAGCGGCACGCCCAGGGTCTTTTCCAGCACAGTGCGCAACTCGCCCGGCGGCCCGGGATATTCCACCGCCTCCTCGCCATTGCGACGCCGCAGATAGGGGTGGACCATGCCGCCCTGGATCGGGCCGGGCCGCACGATCGCGACCTGGATCACCAGGTCATAGAGCTTGCGCGGCTTCATGCGCGGCAGCATCGCCATCTGCGCGCGGCTTTCCACCTGGAACGTGCCCACGCTGTCCCCCCGGCACAGCATGTCGAATGTCGCTTTGTCCTGGCGGGGTACGGAGGCCAAGGTGAAGCGGCCCAGCCCGTGGCGCTCCATCAGGTCAAAGCTCTTGCGGATGCAGGTCAGCATGCCCAGCGCCAAGACGTCCACTTTCATCAGTTGCAGGGCGTCGATATCGTCCTTGTCCCACTCGATGAACGTGCGATCGGGCATCGCGGCATTGTGGATGGGCACCAGTTCATCCAGCCGGCTTTCGCACAGCACAAAGCCGCCGACATGCTGCGACAGGTGGCGCGGAAACGTCAGCAGCCGGTCGACCATCTCGCGCAGGCGCGCGATCTCGCGGTTTTCGGGATCGAATCCGGCCTGCGAGAGGCGTTCTTCGGGCAAGGAGCCTCGCCCCCAACTGCCCCACACCGTGCCGGAAAGCCGGGCCGTCACGTCTTCCGACAGGCCCAGCGCCTTGCCCACGTCACGGATCGCGCTGCGCTGGCGATAGCGGATTACCGTGGCGACGATCCCGGCGCGTTCGCGGCCATAGCGCCGATAGATATACTGCATGACCTCTTCGCGCCGCTCATGCTCGAAATCCACGTCGATATCGGGCGGTTCATGGCGCTGTTCCGACAGGAAGCGGGAGAACAGCAGCTTTTCCTGCACCGGATCGATCGGCGTGATGCCGAGCAGGTAGCAGACCAGCGAATTGGCGGCAGAGCCACGCCCCTGGCACAGGATCGGCGGGGAAAGGCTGCGCGCATAATGCACCACATCGTGCACGGTGAGGAAGTAATAGGCGTAATTTTTCAAGCGGATGAGGCGAAACTCCTCATCCAGGATCTCACGATAGCCCTTGGGCAGCCCGTTTGGAAATTGCCGCGCCGCGCTTTCCAGCACGAGATGCTCGAGCCAGGCCTGCGGGCTCCACCCCGATGGCACGGGTTCGTGCGGATATTCATACTGGATCTGGTCCAGCGTGAAATCGATGCAGTCCAGCCAGTCCTGCCCCGCGGCAAGGGCCTGCGGGCACAAGGCGAACAGACGCGCTATTTCGGCCGGTGGCTTGATATGCCGCTCGCCATTGGCAGCCAGGCGGCGCCCGGCTGCATGGACGGTGGTGCCCAGGCGCGTGGCGGTCAGTACATCGTGCAGCGGGCGATCTTCCGGCACGGCATAGAGCGGATCGTTGCTGGCGATCAGCGGAACGCCGGTTTCCTGCGCCAGTGCCATGCGCTGGGCGAGTTCGCGCCCATCGCGCCCGGCGCGCGGCATCATCGCTGCCAGCCACAGATGCGGCGCGGCCTCGCGCAAGCGATCGAGGAGTTCGGCGCTGCCATCCATGGCGATCAGGGCCAGGCCACCGGCATGTTCAAGAAGATCGGCCAGCTTCAGGTCGCAATCGCCCTTGGCCGCGCGGCGGTTGCCGGTGGTGAGCAGACGGGTCAATTGCCCCCAGGCCGCGCGCGTGGTGGGATAGGCGGCAATATCGGGCGTGCCATCGGCAAAGCACAGCCGCGCCCCCACTTTCAGGGCAAAACCGCCGGTCTTGCCGCCCACCGCGCGCCACGCGACATGGGCCCGCACCACGCCGGCCACGCTGTTGCGGTCGGCGATGCCGATGCCTTTGAGGCCCAGCCCATGGGCGCGCGCGACCATTTCGGCAGGATGCGCCGCGCCGCGCAGGAAGCTGAAATTGGTGGCGGCCACCGGCTCGGCAAAGAACGGGGCTTCGCTCACGGAAACAGCCCGTGGACATACCAGGCCGGCGCGGTTTCCGCGCCATAGAGGCCGCGCCGGAACACCCACAGGCGGCGGCCGCGCACGTCTTCGATCCGGTAATAGTCGCGCGTGGTGCGCGCGGCGCCTTCTCCCATGTGGCCACCCTGCTGGCGCCACCATTCGGGCGCGATGCGCTCGGGCCCTTCGGCGTGGACCACTTCATGCACCGTGCCGCGCCAGCGCAGGCGCAGGGGCGGGCCATCGGGCACCCCGGCCATCACCTCGATGCCCTGCGGCGGATCGAACAGCAGCAGGGGGCGGGGCATGGGGGTAAGCGAAAATGAAACGGAGCCGTTCCATTCGGCGGCGGGCAGATGGGTCTGGGCCGCTTCGGGCCGGTGGCGGTCGGCCGGAACCAGGCGCAGCACGGCATCCTGGCCCAATCGCACGCCCAGGCGATCGATCAGCGCCTGGAGATTGTCCTGGTTTTCCTCGCCCTGATCCAGCCCGGTCTGTCGCGCAGCCAGGGGGTCGGCCCGCTTGACCGCCAGAGTGATGGCATCGAACCCGAAGCCGGGATCGATCGGATCGGCCAGGCTGTCGATCCGCTCGCGCAGCAGGCGCACCACAAGCGGCGGATCGCGCGTGGGCTGGCCGGTTTCCACCAGCAGGCGCCGCCGCGCGCCATCGCTGCGATGCAGGGTAAGGGCGAAATGACGGCCGCCGAGCCGGCGCTGTTCCATCTGCGCGGCAACCTGGCGCAAGAGATCTTCGGCCACCTCGAGCACGTCATCGGTGCGGGCAATGGGTTCGGCAAAGCGTGCCTCGGCCCGGATCGGGGCCTGCATGGGTTGCGGGGCCAAGGGGGCGGCAACGTCTCCGGTCAACTGGCGCAGGCGCAGCACCACGCCTTCGCCAAAGCGCGCCGCCAGGGCTGGGGCCGGGCGTGTAGCCAGATCACCCAGGCGCTTGAGCCCGGCGCGGCGCAACGCGTTGGCAGCCTCTTCGCTCAGGTCCAGCGCGGCCACGGGCAGGGCCGCCACATCCTCTGCGCGGCGTTGCGCCGGCGTGCCGTGGCGGGCCAGCGCGCGCGCCGCGGCCGGATTGCAGGCAAGTGCATGGATCGTGGAAAGTGCTGCAATTTCAGAAGCCTTTTCCACCATGTTGGCTTCCGATCCGAAGAGGTGGGCGCAGCCACTGATATCCAGCAGCAAGCCATCGGGGGGATCGGGCATGACGCTGGGGGTCAGCGCATGCATCGCCGTGGCGAGGTGCGCGAGCAGCGTGGCATCGGCGGCCGGATCATGGGGCAGGGTGAGCAGATCGGGGCAGCGGGCACGCGCATCAGCCAGGGTCATGCCGGGGGCCAGGCCATGGCGAGCGGCATCGCGCTCTACCGCCATCAGGCGCAAGGCCTGGCCACTGCGCGCCACCAGGGCCAGCGGCACGCCTGCGGGCAGCGGGTCTGCCGCTGTGGCCCTAACCCGCTCGCAGGGCAGCCAGGGGAAGTACAGCGCCAGATGACGCCGCCTTTCCGTTTTCGCTCCAGTTGGGGGCGCCGGTGGTGTCCCGGAAACCGCCATGTTGTTCATCCCATTGCAAATGCCACGTTTGCCCCGCCGGCCCACCCCGCCAGCGCAGCGCCTCTACCGCCAAGGCCGGCAAGCCGGGCGGCCGCACTTGTGCACCTGGTGGCGCTGCGAGGGGTTGGGATGGCGCACTGGCAACCTGCCAACGGGTATGCGCGGCGCTGGGCTGCGCCTTGGCGGCATGGCGCAACAGCACGACCGGCGTTTGCGTGCGTTCGGCAGCCAGCACGAAGCGCCGGCTGGCCGTCAGGTCATAGCCTTTCAAGGGGCCTTCGCTTTCCAGCAGCACCAGCGCCAGGCCGGGGCAACGCGCGCCTTCCAGCCCGGCGCGCAGCAGGGTGGGGGCATCCCCTGCCTCCACCAGCAGCAGCCGCGCCGGATCGATACCGAGCAGCACCAGCCCTTCACCGTAGAGCGCCAGCGACTGGCGCCTGCCACTGCGCACCATCAGCACGGTGCCGCTGCGATTCGCCGCACCAAGCCCCAAGGCAAAGGCAAGGCCCGCCGCGCGATCATCACCTTGCCCATGCACTTCATGCACTTGGCCGGCTGCCAGCACAGGCACGGGACGCTGCAAGGCCGGGCGCAAGCGCCAGGCCGGGGTCGTGAGGATCGAGGCGGAAACACTTTCCATGTTCCTATTATGTTCCATTTCTCAACCCCTGTCGAGGCTGGCCGTTGGAACAGGTGGGGATAGGCCGGCAATGCGCCTTGCGGAAGCGTACGCAAACGCGTACAATAGGCCTATGCGAACAGCCTCCTACAGTGATCTGCGCAAGAACCTCGCCGCCATGCTCGACAGCGTGCATGACGATCGCGACCCCGTGATCATCACGCGTGACCGCGGAAAACCCGCAGCGGTGCTGATGTCTCTGGAGGATTTCGCGTCTTACGAAGAAACAAGGCACTTGCTCAAAAGCCCCGCCAACGCCGCGCGGCTTGCCGCTGCGGTTGAAGCGCTGGAAAAGGATGAGGGCACGGAGCGCCCGTTGGCCGAATGAAGCTGGTGTTCAGTGAGCAGGCCTGGGAAGACTATTGCTATTGGCAAGACAACGATCGCAAGCTGTTGAAGCGTCTCAATAGCCTGATCCGCGAATGTACGCGGACGCCATTTACAGGCACCGGCAAGCCCGAGCCATTGCGCGGCACTCTCTCGGGGTGGTGGTCACGCCGCATCGATCTGGAACATCGCTTGGTCTATCAGGTGCGTGACGAAAGCCTGCTGATTGCCCAATGCAGATATCATTATTGAGAAAGGGCAGGCGCCACAGCCAACAGACTGCGGCGCCTGATTAAATCACTTCATCGTCGGGATCACGAAGCTCTGGTCCACCACGTCGCCCGCGGTGCTGGGCCAGCGCTGGGTTACGGTCTTGGTGCGGGTGTAGAAGCGCACGCCATCCATGCCATACTGGTTGAGATCGCCAAAGCCCGAGCGCTTCCATCCGCCGAAGCTGTGATAGGCCACCGGCACCGGGATCGGCACGTTGATGCCGACCATGCCCACTTCCACCTTGGCGGCAAAGTTGCGGGCGGCGGCGCCATTGCGGGTGAACATCGCCACGCCATTGCCATAGGCGTGGTTGGTGGCCAGCGCGATGGCTTCATCGACATCGTGCGCGCGCACGATCTGCAGCACCGGGCCGAAGATTTCCTCTTGGTAGCTGCGCATTTCAGGGGTCACGCGGTCAAACAGCGTGGGCGCCAGGAAATTGCCGTTTTCATAGCCTTGCAGCGAGAAGCCGCGGCCATCGACCACCAGTTCGGCGCCTTCGTCGATGCCCATCTGGATGTAGCTTTCGATCCGCGCCTTGTGCTGGGCGGTCACGACCGGGCCATAGTGCGCGGCCGGATCGGTGGAGATGCCCACCTTGAGGCCGGCGATCCCGTCGATCAGGCGGGTGCGCAGCTCGTCGGCGGTCTTGTCGCCCACGGGAACGACCACCGGCAGGGCCATGCAGCGTTCGCCGGCCGAGCCATAGGCCGCGCCGAGGATATCGCTGACGACCTGGTCGAAATCGGCATCCGGCAGCACGATGCCATGGTTCTTGGCGCCGCCCATGCACTGCATGCGCTTGCCCGCCTGGGCGCCGCGCTGATAGACATAGTTGGCGATGTCGGATGAGCCGACGAAGCTGACCGCCTTGATGCGCGGGTGATCGAGCACGGCGTCCACCGCCACCTTGTCACCATGCACCACGTTGAACAGGCCGGCCGGGCCACCGGCTTCGATGAACAGTTCAGCCAGCATCACCGGCACCGAGGGATCGCGTTCCGAAGGCTTGAGAATGAAGGCATTGCCGGTGGCGAGCGCCGGGCCGCACATCCACAGCGGGATCATCGCGGGGAAATTGAACGGGGTGATGCCGGCGACCACGCCGAGCGGCTGGCGCATCGAGAACACGTCGATCCCCGGCCCGGCGCCTTCGGTATATTCGCCCTTGAGCAGGTGAGGAATGGCGCAGACGAACTCGATCACTTCCAACCCGCGCTGCACATCGCCCTTGGCATCGGCGATCACCTTGCCGTGTTCGGCCGAAAGGGCATGGGCCAGCTTGTCCATGTCGCGTTCGATCAGGCGCTTGAATTCGAACATCACGCGGGCACGGCGCTGCGGATTGAGCGCGGCCCATTCCGGCTGCACCGCGGCGGCGAGGGCAACTGCCTGATCCACATCGGCTTCGCTCGCCAGGCCAACCTGGGCCTGCACCTCGCCGGTGTTGGGATCGAAAACATCGCTCTTGCGGCCAGAGGTGGCGGCAACGGCGGCACCGTTCAGGAAATGGTCGATCTGGCGCATGGCAACACTCCCGGGAAAAGTCTGATGCCTGGTTGTAGAACGTGCAGGAATATCCTGATACAGGCAATTTTGCCAAACAGGCCGTGCAAATTTACAGGAACACCATGCGCATTCGCCAGTGGGACGATTTGAGAATCTTTCTGGAAGTGGCCCGCCATGGCCGCCTGACCGGGGCGGCAAGGGCGCTGGGGCTGGATCATTCCACCGTCTCGCGCCGGCTCGATGGCCTGGAAAGCGGGCTGGGCGCGCGCCTGGTTGATCGTTCGCCCAGCGGCGCGCGGCTGACCGAGGCGGGCCGGGCGCTGCTGCTGCATGCCGAGCGGATCGAGGCGGAAACCCATGCTGCCGACAGCGCCCTGGGCGGGGTGGACACCGAACTGACCGGGACAGTGCGGGTGGCGACGCCCGCCGCCTTTGGCACCTATCTGGTGGCGCCGCGCATTCCCCTGTTCATGGCCCGCCATCCCCGCATCGAGCTGGAACTGGCGCCAGAAACCCGCGCTGTCAGCCTGTCGCAGCGCGAGGCAGACTTGGCCGTGACGCTCAAGCGGCCGCCGCGCGGGCGGCTTTATGCCCGGCAACTGGCGGCCTTTACCGTGGGGTTCTATGCCGCGCCCGCCTATCTGGAACAGCACGGCATGCCAGAAAGCGTGGCCGACCTGGCGCAGCACAGGCTGATTTCCTACATCGACGACCTGATCGACTGGCCCGAGCTGCGCTATCTCGATGAAGTGGCGCCAGGCGTGCAGGCGCAGTTCCGCTGCACATCCGCGACAGTGCAATTGGCCGCCGTCAAGGCGGGCGGAGGCGTGGGCCTGCTGCATACTTTCGCCGCCGATGGTGATCCCGGCCTGGTGCGGGTCTTGCCCGAGGTGGCCGTGCCGCGCGCCTATTGGCTGGTGGTGCATGCCGAACTGCGCCGCCTGCCGCGTGTGCGTGCCGTGGCCGATTTTCTCGAAGAGGCCGCGCATGCCGCTGGCTGAACCGCCAGCCTTGCCACAAAATAACCAGGCGCCGGGGCAGACAACCACCCAAGGCCTTCCTATCTAGGCGGCAAGACTTCTTGCCGGAGCGCACCTTTGACCGATACTGCCACGCTCGACGCTTCCTTTCCCCTGCTGGCCACCCATGGCCAACCGCGCTTTGCCGACGTCCGCGCCGATGACATCGTGCCGGCGATCACTGCCGCGATCACCGATCACCAGGCCGCCATGGCCGCGTGCGTGGCGCGGGCCGGCGATCCGGCCATGCTGGCGTTCAAGGAAGAGGCCGATCGCCGCATCAGCGAGGCCTGGGGTGTGGTGGGCCATCTGCTGGCGGTGACCAACACCCCGGAACTGCGCGCCGCGCAGGCACAGGCGCAGCCGCTGATCGCCGCGCACTTTGCCGCCGTGGGCCAGGATCGCGCGCTGTATGAGGCGATCCGCGCGATCGATCCCGCCGCGCTCGATCCGCTCGCCGCCCGAGCCCGCGAACTGGCGCTGCGCGATTTCGAGCTTTCGGGCGTGGTGCTGGATGGCGATGACGCCCGCGACTTTGCCGACAACCAGGTGGAGCAGGGCCGCCTGGCCACCGAATATGCCAATGCCGTGATGGACGCGACCGAGGCGTGGAGCCTGCATGTGACCGACGCAGGCCGCCTGGCCGGCATTCCCGAGGCAGACCTTGCCGGCATGGCTGCCGCTGCCCAGGCCAAGGGACATGAGCAGGGCTGGCTGATTACGCTCCACGCCCCGGTGGTTGTGGCGGTGTTGACCTATGCCCAGGATCGCGCGCTGCGCCACGAAGTGCAGCAGGCCTATGCCACGCGCGCATCGGACCAGGGGCCCAACGCCGGGGAGTTTGACAACGGACCGCGCATGGCCGCGCTCTTGGCCTTGCGCGCCAAGGCGGCGGAACTCTTGGGCCAGGGCGATGCTGCCAGCCTGTCGCTCGCCACCAAGATGGCCGAAAGCCCCGATGCGGTGGAAGCGTTCCTGACCGACCTTGCCGCGCGCACCCGCCCGCTGGCCCAGGCCGAATTGGCCGATCTAGCCGAATTTGCCCGCAGCGAACTGGGCATCGATACGCTTGAACCCTGGGACATGGGCTTTGCCACCGAGCGCGCGCGCCTCGCGCGCCATGCGCTCGATCAGTCCGAGGTGCGCCGCTACCTGCCGCTCGACAGGGTATTGCCGGCGCTGTTCGGCCATGTCGAGCGGCTGTTCGGCGTGGTGTTCAAGGAAGTGCCGGGCAGCGGCCTGTGGCACGCCGACGTGCGCCAGTTCGACCTGTTCCGTGCCGGGGCGGATGCCCCGTTCGCCCGGCTCTATGCCGATTTCTTTGCGCGCGAGGGCAAGCGTGGCGGCGCCTGGATGAACGTGTGCCGCTCGCCCAGCCGGGCCGCCGATGGCGCGCAGATGCCGGTCGCCTACCTCATCACCAATTTCGCCCAGGCCGCGCCGGGCAAGCCGGCGCTGCTCCAGCATGCCGACGTGGTGACCCTGTTCCACGAGATGGGCCACTGCCTGCATCATCTGCTGGGCGAGGGCGACATGCCCTCGATCGGCGGGATCAGCGGCGTGGAATGGGATGCGGTGGAACTGCCCAGCCAGTTCCTGGAGAACTTTGCCTATGATCCGGCCGTGCTCAAGGCGGCATCGGCGCACGAGGAAACCGGCGAACCGCTGCCCGACGCGCTGATCGAGCGCCTCAAGGCGGCGCGGGGCTTCATGGGCGCGCTGGCCGTGCTGCGCCAGATCGAGTTCGCCCTGTTCGATATCCGCCTGCACCGCGCCGCTGCCGATGCACCCGATGTGCAGGGGCTGCTCGATGTGGTGCGCGCGGAAGTGGCGGTGATGCGCTATCCGGCGTGGAACCGCTTTGCCCACGCCTTCAGCCATATCTTTGCCGGCGGCTATGCCGCGGGGTATTATTCCTATCTCTGGGCCGAACTGCTGTCGTCCGACGCGTATGAACAGTTTGCCGCGGCGCCCGAGCGGCAGGCCGAACTGGGCGCCGCGTTCCGCCGCGAAGTGCTGTCGCAAGGCGGCGGCCGTCCGGCGATGGACAACTACGTGGCGTTTCGCGGCGGCGCACCCGATCCCGGCGCGCTGCTGCGCGTGCGTGGTTTGGCGGCCTGAGCCGGGCGATCACTTGGAATTATCGTCACCCCGGGCTTTGACCCGGGGTCCCGCTTCATCATGCGACGGAACAGGAAAAGCGGGACCCCGGATCAAGTCCGGGGTGACGAAGCATAAGGTCAGCGCAAAGGCCGCTTTTCCAGCTTTCGCGCCAGGGTGCGGCGGTGCATGCCCAGGCGCCGGGCGGCTTCGGAAATGTTGAAATCGCATTCCACCAGCGTGGAGTGGATATATTCCCATTCCACCGTCTTGATCGAGGTCTTGCGCGTATCGAGCGGAACGGTCGGATCACCGCCGACGCGGCCGAATGCTTCCTCGATATCGTCGGTGTTGGCGGGCTTGGCCAGATAGTGCGCCGCGCCCAGCTTGATGGCTTCCACGGCCGTGGCGATCGAGGCGAAGCCGGTGAGGACGACGATACGCGTATCGGGATCGCGTTCGGCCAGCATCTGCACGCAGGTGAGGCCAGAGCCGGTGCCAAGCTTCAGGTCCACCACGGCAAACTGGAAATCGTGCGCATCGAGCAGCACCTCCAGTTCATCGGGGCTGGCGGCATGCTCCACCACATAGCCGCGCCGTTCGAACGAGCGGCGCAGGGTGCGGGCAAAGGCGGGATCGTCTTCCACGATCACCAGGGGCAGGGCTTCGTCCTGCGCGGTGAGTTCCAGTTCGGGATCGGGCATGTTCATTCCCCCGTGCGATAGGCCAGCGAGGCCATCGGGATTTCCAGGCGCACCATGGCGCCGCGTGCCGTACGGTTCTTAACCTCTACCCGGCCGCCCAGCTTGCGCACCACGTTGACGACCAGGAACAGCCCCAGTCCGCCGCCGTCGCGACCCTTGGTGGAATTGTAGGGGCGGCCGATCGATTCCAGCATGTCGGGCGCGAAGCCGGGGCCGAGATCGAGCACGGTCAGCACGATGTCGCCGCCGGTCATCTCGGCGCGGATTTCCACGAAATCGGGCGAAACTTCCAGGGCGTTGTCGATGACATTGCCGATGATCTGGCGCAGCGCGGGATCGGCGACGATCGGGTGATCGGTCTCCACCATGTTGCGCAGGCGGATCACGCCATGGCCGCGCTCGTTCCATTCGGCGGCGATGGTGGCCAGGAATTCGCCCAGGGTGGTGATCTGCGGGTTCTCCCCGCGCGCTTCGCCGGCACTGAGCAGGATGCCCGAGAGGATCGATTTGCAGCGCTTGAGTTCAGAAGCCATGTCCTGCAACTCTTCGCGCAGGTCGGTGTCTGCCATGATCGCGGGATGACGCTGCCAATCGCCCAGGATGACCGACATCGTCGCCATCGGCGTGCCCAGTTCGTGCGCCGCGCCCGAGGCAAGCAGGCCCAGGCGCACGATATGCTGCTCCTCGGTCGCCTGCTGGCGCAAGGCAGCCAGCGCCGTCTCGCTCTGCCGCCGGTTGCGGTCCATGCGGATCACGAAGAACACCAGCAGCGCGGCCACCAGCGCGAAGCAGACGAGATTGCCCAGCTGGAACAGCTCGATCGTGCCATCGAACGTGCCGGTGGGAAGATCGAGCGGGCGATGGACGAAAGCCAACCGGGTGACGATCAGCGCGGCCATACCCGCCACGATCGCGCTCCAGTTCGGCGGCAGCAGGATCGCCGCGATCACGATCTGCATGAGGAACAGGAAGGTGAAGGGGTTGGACGTGCCGCCACTGAAATAGAGCTGCCAGGCCAGCGCCAGCATATCGAGCGTGAGTGCGCCCAGCAGTTCAACGTGGCTGTATCCCTCACGCCCGCGATCGAGCAGCAGGGTCAGGCCATTGATCACCACCATCAGCACCGGCACGGCGACCAGCGGCGCCACATCGAGCTTGACGCCGAGCACCCGCACGCTGACCCAGATCGCCACGAGTTGGCCGACCGCGGCAACCCAGCGCAGTTGCACCAGCAGCGCCATGTTGCGCGCGCTGGCCGCGGGATAGATCGGGCGGGTGGAGGAAAGGGGCGGGGTGGCGCTCATCGCGCCTTGCGCCATACCATGATTGCCGCGCCAAGCGAGAGGGCGCAAAGGGCAAACCAGGTCAGCGCATAGGACAGGTGATTGTTCGGAAACGCGATGACCGTGAGGCCGGGCACCGGCACGGGCTGGGCCGTGGGGCGCGGCGTTTCCACCTGCGCGTCGAGGAAATAGCGCGGCTCTGCCACGATCCCGCGGCGCATGTTCATGACCGGCAGGTCGCGCGCGTACCAGCGCTCTGCCTCAGGCCGGTTGGCGCGCAGGAACGTGCCCTTGGGCTCGCTCGGACGGATCAGGCCGATGATGGAAACCGGCGTAACGGGAACGGCGCGGCGGGCGGTATCGAGCCGGGTGCCCAGCGGCACGAAGCCACGGTTGATCCACACCGGGGCATGGCCGGGGGTGGCGAGGGGCACCATGACCCAATAGCCATTGCCCAGCGTGCTGGTGGCCGTGGCCAGAACCGTGGCAGCGGGCACGAACCGGCCACTGACCGCGACCCGGTGATAGGCAAGGGTGTCGATCGCGCCAGGGGGCACGGCGGCGAGAGAGACCGGCGCGGCATGGACCGCACGCGTCACATCGGCAATCAGCGCCTCTTTCCAGGCGAGGCGCTTTACCTGCCAAACGCCCAGGCCGGTAAAGACCAGCGCCAGGACCAGCAGAATCGAAACGGGCAGCAAGCGCTGCCTGCTGCCCGTTTGCGAAGTCATGATCAGTCCATCTGCTCGGCGTGCATCGGCATCATGTTGTGGTTCATGTGGTACATCACCCACATCGAACCAGAGATGACGATCAGCACGACCACGGCGGTGAAGATCAGGGCCAGCATGTTCCAGCCCCCTTCGGCCTTGCCGTTCATGTGCAGGAAGTAGATCATGTGGACCACCACCTGCACCACGGCAAAGGCCGCGATGACGATGGCCGTGGTGTTCTTGTCGGCAATCGCGCCGCTCATCACCAGCCAGAACGGAATGGCGGTGAGCACCACCGACAGCACGAAGCCGATGACATATTCGCGCAGCGAGCCGTGCGGTTCTTCGGCGTGGTGGCCGATGGCGTGGGGATTGGCATCCCCGTGCGCGTGGCGGTGGGCCAGATCGGTGTAGTTCTTCGCGCTCATCGCAGCATCCCCATCAGGTAGACGAAGGTGAAGACGCCGATCCACACGACGTCGAGGAAGTGCCAGAACAGCGACAGGCACATCAGGCGGCGCTTGTTGGCCTGGATCAGGCCCTTGCGCGAAACCTGCACCACCAGCGTGAACAGCCAGATCAAGCCGAACGTGACGTGCAGCCCGTGGGTGCCGACCAGCGTGAAGAACGCCGAGAGGAACGCGCTGCGCTGGGGCGTGGCGCCTTCGTGGATGAGGTTGGAGAATTCGTAGAGTTCGATCGACAGGAACGCGGCGCCAAACACGGCGGTGATCAGCAGCCACATCTGCGTCTGGCTGACCGAGCCGCGCTGCATCGCCAGCATGGCAAAGCCATAGGTGATCGACGAGAACAGCAGCATCGAGGTGTTGACCGCCACCAAGGGCAGCTCGAACAACTCGCGCGGGCCGGGCCCGGCGGCATAGTTGCCGCCGAGCACGCCGAACGCTGCAAACAGCATGGCGAAGATGAGACAGTCGCTCATCAGGTAGATCCAGAAGCCCAGCATGGTGCTGTGGCCTTCGGGATGGTCATGCTCGTTGAGGTCCCAGAACTTGCCCAGCTTGGTCAGCGAGGCAGGCAGGGGAGCCGAATGGCCCGAGCTATGGACAGCGTCGCTCATGCGGCGGCTCCCTGGTTCTGGGCAAGGCGTTCCAGCTGGGCCGTACGCTGCGCCTCGACGGCGGCAACGTCTTCGGCCGGGATGTGGTAATCGCGCTTGTAGTTGAAGGTGTGGGCGATCGCGCTCACGAGCAGGGCCACGAAGCTGGCACCGGCCATCCACCAGATGTGCCAGATCAGACCAAAGCCCAGGGCCGTGCTGATACCGGCCAGGATCACGCCTGCGCCGGTGTTGCTGGGCATGTGGATCGGGCGGTAGCCATCAAGCGGACGGCCGACGCCAGCGCGCTTCATGTCTTCCCAGGCATCGAGATCGTGCACGATCGGGGTGAAGGCAAAGTTGTAGGCCGGCGGGGGTGAGCTGGTGGCCCACTCCAGCGTGCGGCCATCCCACGGATCGCCGCTTTCGTCCTTGAGCTCTTCGCGCTTCCAGATCGACACGCCATACTGCACGACCATCGCGCCGATGCCGGCGGCGATCAGCACCGCGCCCAGCAGGGCAACGATGAAGTAGGGCTGCAGGCTGGGATCGTCGAACACGCGGGTCCGGCGGGTCACGCCCATCAGGCCCATGATGTAGAGCGGGGTGAACGCCAGCCAGAAGCCCGGCACCCAGCACCAGAAGCTGACCTTGCCCCAGAACTGGTTGAGCTTGAAGCCAAAGGCCTTGGGCCACCAGTAGTTGATCGCGGCAAAGGTGCCGAACACGACGCCACCGATGATCACGTTGTGGAAGTGCGCGATCAGGAACAGCGAGTTGTGCAGCACGAAGTCTGCCGGGGGAACGGCCAGCAGCACGCCGGTCATGCCGCCGATCGTGAAGGTGAGCATGAACGCCACGGTCCACATCATCGGCAGGTCAAAGCGGATGCGGCCGCGATACATCGTGAACAGCCAGTTGAACAGCTTGGCCCCGGTGGGGATCGAGATCACCATGGTGGTGATGCCGAAGAAGCTGTTGACGCTGGCGCCCGAACCCATCGTGAAGAAGTGGTGCAGCCACACGACGTAGGACAGGATGGTGATAACCACGGTGGCATAGACCATCGAGGTATAGCCGAACAGGCGCTTGCCCGAGAAAGTTGAGGTGACTTCCGAGAATACGCCGAAGATCGGCAGGATGAGGATGTAGACTTCCGGGTGGCCCCAGATCCAGATGAGGTTGACGTACATCATCGGGCTGCCGCCGAAGTCGTTGGTGAAGAAGTTGGTCCCCACGTAACGGTCGAGCGAGAGCAGCACGAGAACGGCGGTCAGCACCGGGAAGGAGGCAACGATCAGCACGTTGGTGCACAGCGCGGTCCAGGTGAACACCGGCATGCGCATCAGCGTCATGCCCGGGGCACGCATCTTGATGATCGTGGCGATCAGGTTGATGCCCGAAAGCGTGGTGCCGACACCGGCCACCTGCAGCGACCAGATGTAATAGTCCACGCCAACGCCGGGGCTGTAGGCCAGGCCCGACAGCGGCGGGAAGGCCAGCCAGCCGGTCTGGGCGAATTCACCCAGGAACAGCGAGGCCATGACCAGCACGGCGCCGCCGGTAGTCATCCAGAAGCTGAAGTTGTTGAGGAACGGGAACGACACGTCGCGCGCACCGATCTGCAGCGGCACGACATAGTTCATCAACCCGGTCACGAACGGCATCGCGGCAAAGAAGATCATGATCACGCCGTGGGCGGTGAAGACCTGATCATAGTGGTGCGCGTTGAGATAGCCGTCGCTGCCGTTGAAGGCCATCGCCTGCTGCAAGCGCATCATCAGCGCGTCGGCAAAGCCGCGCATGAACATCACCAAGCCCAGGATCATGTACATGACCCCGATCTTCTTGTGATCGACGCTGGTGAACCATTCCTTCCAGAGATAGCCCCAGAGGCGGAAATAGGTGAGGGCCCCCACCAGCGCGATCCCGCCAAGGATCACACCAACGAAGGTGACCGCCACGATCGGTTCGTGGAGGAAGGGAAGCTGCTCAAGGGAAATGCGTCCCAGGAGCGGAGACCACGGCGGCGGGGCAGTGGCGGGAAGGGGGACAGCGGTCATCGCAATATCCATCGGTCAGAAAAATGGGGCCGGATCAAATCTGGTGCGGCGTATCGGATCAGCAACCTGCCTCAAGAGGCAGGCTGCAGCAGCGGGCCGGCCAAGCTGACCCGGGGACCAGTTGCCTGGTTGATTCCGGCGCCACGCAGGCGATCGAGCGTCTTGGGCAGGGGGGCTTCCCCGCTGGGTGCGGCCATCGGGCGGTTGTCGCTGCAATAGGCCTTCACGAAGCGGTCGGTCTGGGCCACGACGCTGCCGGGCAGAACCGGCGTTTCGGTGGCGCGGCCGTTCTTGTCATAGGTCAGCGCGGCGACGTTGAGGCGCGCGGCTTCCTTGGGAACGCCGCCCTTGGCATCGAGCATGGCCATCTGGCTCATGCAGATCTTGCCGGGCTGGACGCACAGATCGACAACGGCGTTGAACAGATCGGGGGCAACGCCGGCATAGTGGCGCACCGGATCGGCAATGCTGGGCTTGTCGAGCTGGAGATAGGCATCGCGGCTGAGCATGCCGTCGTTCTTGCCGGCCTTCACGCTGTCCACCCACTGGGCGAACTGCGCGTCGGACACGGCGCGCGTGGCAAAGTGCATCTGCGAGAAACCAGCGCCGCTGAAGTGTGCGGAAATGCCCTTGAACGCGCCTTCCTGGTTGAACACGGCGTGCAGCTTGGTTTCCATGCCCGGCATGGTGTAGATCATGCCGGCCAGCGCCGGGACATAGAACGTGTTCATCACCGTCGATGAGGTCATGCGGAAGCGCAGCGGCCGATTGGCCGGCACCACCAGTTCATTGACCGTGGCGATGTTCTGTTCGGGATAGATGAACAGCCACTTCCAGTCCATCGACACCACTTCGACGTCCACCGGCTTGGCATCGGCCGCGACCGGGGTCTGCGCATCGATGCGCGAGATGGCGCGGTAGGGATCGAGCAGGTGAGTGCCGACCCAGGTGACGGCGCCCAGGGCGATGATGATCATCAGCGGCGCGGCCCAGATCATCAATTCCAGCTGGGTGGAGTGGTTCCAGTCCGGGTCGTACTTGGCCTCGGTGTTGGTGGCGCGGTAACGCCACGCGAAAATGACCACCGTGGCCATCACCGGCACGACGATCAGCAGCATGAGCAACGTGGCCACGATGACCAGATCGCCCTGCTGGCGAGCGACATCGCCCGCGGGGTTGAGCACGACCCAGTCGCAGCCGGCAAGCGGCAGGGCCAGGAGCGGGACGATGGCGCAGCGCAGCAGGCGCGCCCGATTCAAGAGTTTCGCACGCATGTGGCGCACCTAGAAGCGCCGGGGCGTGCAAACGATAGGACATTTTGTCCAATCCCCTTCGCGGCTGCACAAAGACATTAGGGCGTATCAAAAGGCAGGTTGCCCGTGCGGCCGGCCATTCGGCGTGTTTGCGAGAAACATGCGGAATCCAAGGAGTTTGTGCCAGTCATGACTGCCTCCGTAGTCGATTATAACGCGGAACTGGGAAGCGATTCCCACGCCGGACACGGCCCGATTTCCCCCGGCGAGATCGCCATTGGCGTGATCATCGGGCGCACCTCGGAGTTCTTCGACTTCTTCGTCTATGCGATCGCATCGGTGATCGTGTTCCCCAAGGTGTTCTTCCCGTACCTCGATCCGCTGAATGCCACGCTGGCCTCGTTCGCGATCTTCCCGCTGGCCTTCATTGCCCGTCCGGTTGGCTCGCTGTTCTTCATGTGGCTCGACCGTGCATTCGGGCGTGGCTTCAAGCTGACCGTGGCGCTGTTCGGCCTGGGCGGCTCGACCGCGGCGATCGCGTTCCTGCCCGGCTATGCCGACCTGGGCCACAACGCCGTCCTGCTGCTGGCGCTGTTCCGCCTGGGCCAGGGTTTTGCCCTGGGTGGCACGTGGGACGGGCTGGCCTCGTTGCTCGCGCTCAACGCGCCGGCCGGCCAACGTGGCTGGTATGCCATGATCCCGCAATTGGGCGCCCCGCTCGGCCTGATCGTCGCCAGCCTGCTGTTCGCGTTCTTCACCTCGTCGCTGCCGGCCGAAGACTTCCTGTCGTGGGGCTGGCGCTTCCCGTTCTTCGTGGCTTTCGCGATCAACGTGGTGGCGCTGTTCTCGCGCCTGCGCATCGTGGTGACGCCGGAATTCCAGCGCCTGTTCGAATCGCGTGACCTTGTCGCCGAAAGCCCGATCATCACCATCCGCGAACAGTGGAAGACGATCCTGATCGGCGCCTTCGCACCGCTCGGCAGCTTTGCGCTGTTCCACATGGTCACGGTGTTCCCGCTGTCGTGGGTGTTCATCTTCACCTCGGAAGAGCCGACCCGCTTCCTCACCATCGAAGCCATTGCCGCGGCCGTGGGCGTGGCCGCGATCGTGATCTCGGGCGTGGTGGCAGACCGCGTAGGCCGCCGCACCCTGCTGGGCTTCTCGGCCGCCGCGATCGCCGCGTTCTCGGGCTTTGCCCCGCAGTTGCTCGGCATCGGCGTGGCCGGCGAAGTTTCGTTCATGCTCACCGGCTTCGTGCTGCTCGGCATCTCGTTCGGGCAGTCTTCGGGCGCCGTGGCCGATGCCTTTGAAACCCGCCACCGCTACACCGGTTCGGCGCTGACCAGCGACCTTGCCTGGCTGCTCGGCGCGGGCTTTGCGCCCTATGCGGCGCTGTGGCTGTCGGCCAACTATGGCCTGCTGGCTTCGGGTGCCTATCTCCTGTCGGGCGCGATCGGCACGATCGTGGCACTGTGGGCCAACCGCACCGCGGCGACCAACTGAGCCATCCGGCAAAGCAACAAGAAGGGGCGGTTCGGATCAGTCCGAACCGCCCCTTTTTGTGCCCGCAATCAGTGATCAGGCGTGCCGTGCGGCCTGCACCGTGTTGCTCAGCAGGCAGGCAATGGTCATCGGCCCGACGCCACCGGGCACCGGCGTGACGGCGCGGGCATGGGCCATTTCCTGCGCGGCGCAGTCACCCACCAGGCGCGTGGTGCCGTCGGCCTGGGCAACGCGGGTAATGCCGACGTCGATCACCACCGCGCCGGGCTTGATCCAGTCCCCCTTGACCAGTTCGGGCGCGCCGGCCGCGGCCACCACGATATCGGCCTTGCGCACGATATCGGGCAGGCCCTGCGTGGCGATGTGGGTGACCGTGACGGTACACTCGCGCTCCAGCAGCAGCATGGCCACCGGCTTGCCCACGATATTGGACTTGCCGATCACCACGGCATCGAGCCCACGATAGTTGTCGATCACCGTATCGAGCAGCATCATGCAGCCGAGCGGCGTGCAGGGCACCAGGCCGCCGGTGCCGGTAGACAGGCGTCCGACATTGACCGGATGGAAGCCATCGACGTCCTTGGCCGGATCGATCGCATCCAGCACCTTGCCGGCATCGATCTGCGCCGGCAGCGGCAACTGCACCAGGATGCCGTGCACCGCGGCATCGGCATTGAGCGCGGCGATCAGGGCCAGCAGGTCTTCCTCGGCGGTATCGGCGGGCAGGCGATGCTCGATCGAATGGATGCCGACCTTGGCACACTGGCTGATCTTGCGCCCGACATAGACCTCGCTGGCCGGGTCATTGCCGACCAGCACCACGGCCAGGCCCGGGGCGCTGTGGCCGGCGGCTACCATCTGCGCCACCGCCTCTGCCGTGGTGACCGACAGTGCGCGGGCGATTGCCTTGCCATCGATGAGCGTCGCCATGTTCTCTCCCTTGACAGTTTGCCAATGCGGCTTGGTGCAGCACGCGTTCCTATCGCAAATATTGTATGTGTTGCATACAATTTTCGCCATCTTTCGCGGGCTGCGGACAAAAAAAGGGCCGGTCGGAAATCCGATCGGCCCGGGAAGTTTTGGGAGAGGATGCCTGAAAGGCCTTATCTGGATGACCCAATCGCCCCGGCGAGGCAAATGCGTTTCACGCAACGCAACATGCATTTAATGCAATCATCATCCCTGGAAACGCTGGATTGACAGCGACAGCCAAGCGGAATCCCTGAAAATGCAAACGATTTTATGATTTTGCAGTGCAGCGCCGATATGCCGCTATCCTTGCCAGAAAAAATACCAATCTAAAATGCATTGGTATGCATCTCTGGCGAGGCCGACAGCAATCGCCTTGCACGACGGCTCGCGCGGCGGCGCCAGCTCGCCATGGCCGCGAATCACCCGGCCAAAAGCGCCTGCGCCAATGCCTCTGCCGCGCGAATGCCATCGACGGCCGCTGAAAGAATGCCGCCGGCATAGCCAGCGCCTTCACCGGCCGGATAGAGACCCCGGGTGTTGAGACTTTGCAGATCCTTGCCGCGGGTGATCCGCACTGGCGAAGACGTGCGCGTTTCCACCCCCGTCATCACCACGTCGGGATGATCATAGCCCGCCATTTGCCGCCCGAACACGGGCAGCGCCTCGCGCAGCGCGTCGGTGACGAAATCGGGCAGGCATTCTTCCAGCGCCGTCAGGCGAACGCCCGGCTGATAGGATGGCACGATGCTGCCGAACGCGCTGCTGGGCTTGCCGGCCAGGAAATCGCCCACCTTCTGGCCCGGCGCCTGGTAGTTCGATCCACCGGCCACGAAGGCCCGCTCTTCCCAATGGCGTTGCAGCGCAATGCCGGCCAGCGGATGGCCGGGGAAATCGCGCTCGGGCGTGATGTCCACCACCAGGCCCGAGTTGGCGTTGAATTCGGCGCGGGAATACTGGCTCATCCCGTTGGTCACCACGCGGCCTTCCTCGCTGGCGGCAGCGACCACGCGGCCGCCCGGGCACATGCAGAAGCTATAGACCGAGCGGCCGTTGCTGCACTGGTGCGCCAGGGCATAGGCCGCCGGGCCCAGGATGGGATGCTTGGCACAGGCGCCATAGCGGGCCTGGTCGATCATGCTTTGCGGGTGCTCGATCCGCACGCCGATGGCAAAGGGCTTGGCCTCGATATGCACGCCGCGGTTGTAAAGCACTTCGAACGTATCGCGCGCCGAATGGCCGACCGCCATGATGACGCGGCGCGCGGGCAGGTATTCACCATTGGACAAGTGCAGGCCGGCAAGGCGGCGCTCTCCGGCCCCATCGGTCTCGATGGCGAAATCGTCGACACGGGTGCCAAAGCGGTATTCGCCGCCCAGCTGCTCGATCGTTTCGCGCATGGACATGACCATGGTGACCAGGCGGAACGTGCCGATGTGCGGATGCGCTTCGGTCAGGATATCGTCGGGCGCGCCGGCTTTCACGAACTCGACCAGCACCTTGCGGCCCAAGTGGCGCGGGTCCTTGATGCGGCTGTAGAGCTTGCCATCGGAAAAGGTGCCGGCGCCGCCTTCACCGAACTGCACGTTGGATTCCGGCGTCAGCACCGATTTGCGCCACAGCGCCCAGGTATCCTTGGTGCGTTCGCGCACGGCCTTGCCGCGTTCGATGATGATCGGTCGCAGGCCCATCTGCGCCAGGATCAGCCCGGCCAGCAGGCCGCACGGGCCAGCGCCGATGACCACGGGACGCTCGCCGTCGCCCGCCTGCCAGCCATCGGGCGCGCGCACGGGAAAGCGATAGCTGGTATCGGGCGCCGGGCGCACGTGGTTATCGCCGGCCAGGCGGGCAAGCACTTCGGCCTCGTCCTGCGGGCTGAGCGTGACGTCAACCGCGTAGACCAGCTGGATCGCGTTCTTGCGGCGTGCATCGTTGCCGCGCTTGGCCACGGCGTGGCGCAGGATCTGGGCTTCGGCCACGCCAAGGCGCGCGGCGATGGCCGGCAGCATGGCATCGGCGGCATGGTCGAGTGGCAGCTTGAGTTCGGTAAGACGCAACATGGGGTGCGCCTCTACCCCTTGCGCCGCCAGAGGGAAAGCCGGATGAAGAGCCATGCGCTTCCTCCCCCTCGCGATCGCTCCGCTCGCCGCCCTGCTCGCCCTGCCGGCACTGGCCGATGCACCCGTGCCCACCAAGGCAGAGCGGGCGCTGCACGAACGCCTGCTCACGCTCGATACCCACCTCGATACGCCGGCCTCGCTGGTCTTGCCGGGCTGGTCGATCATGCAGCGGCACAGCGCGGCCGATGACTATACCCAGGTTGACGTGCCGCGCATGGTGGCGGGCGGGCTCGATGGCGGGTTCTGGGCGATCTATACGCCGCAGGGCCCGCTCGATCCCGCCAGCACGCGCGCCGCGCGCGATTTTGCGCTGCGCCGCGCGGTGGCGATCCATGCGATGGTCGCGGCCAATCCCCAGGCCTTTGCCCTGGCTGACCGCGCCGCCGACGCCGCGCGGATTGCCGCCAGCGGGCGCCGCGTGGTCTATCTTTCGATCGAGAACGCCTGGCCGCTGGGCGATGACCCCACGCTGCTCCAGGCCTTCTACGCACTGGGCGTGCGCATTTCGGGCTTTGCCCATTTCAAGACCAACCAGTTCGCCGACAGCAGCACCGACACGGCCAAGTGGGACGGGCTGAGCCCGGCAGGGGTGCAACTGCTGGCGGAAATGAACCGCCTGGGCGTGGTGCCCGATCTCTCGCACAGTTCCGATGCCGCGCTCGACGATGCGCTGCGCCTGTCAAAGGCGCCGATCATCCTGACCCACTCGGGTTGCAAGGCGGTCTATGACCATCCGCGCAATATCGACGATGCCCATCTGCGCGCGCTGGCGGCCCAGGGTGGCGTCATCCAGATCAACTCGGTCTATGTCAAAAAGCTGGTGCAGAGCCCGCAGCGCAAAGCCGCGCTCGATGCGCTGGAGCAACGGTTTCCCGAAGACCGCGTGTTGAGCGCGGCAGAGCGGGCCGATTACCTGGCGCAGCGCCATGCGATCGACCGGCAGTGGCCCGAAGTGCGCGCGGGCTTTGACGATCTGATGGCCAACCTGCTCCATGCCCTGAAAGTGGCGGGTGTCGATCATGTTGGTATCGGGCTGGATTGGGATGGCGGCGGCGGCGTGGCCGGCCTGGATGATGTTGCCGACCTGCCCAGGATCACGGCGGCGCTCCTGCATGCCGGCTATGGCGAGGCAGACATTGTCAAGATCTGGTCGGGCAACGTGCTGCGCGTGCTGGCCGCTGCAGAAGCCGAAGCGGCACGGGAACAGGCAGCGGCGGGCAGCACCCTGCGCTAATTTTTGCAACGATCCGTTCCGATCATTGCGTTGGATCGATAGGGGGGTGGCGGCTATCATCGCCACCGACATGGCCGATCCCATCCCGAACCACCGCGCCGCAGCGCCCCATGATACCCTGGCGCTGCCCCGCACCGAGGCAGAAGCGCAAGCCCGCGCCGCGCGGGACGGGTGGGAGATTCCAGGCGAGTGCCTGCCCGGCGTCGTGGCCAATCTGGCGCTGCTGGCGCGCCACGCCGCCGTGTTTGCCGGGGCCACGCAGGCATGATCGCAGCATGGGAGCAGGCCGCGGCGGTGCGCGCCGGCCGCGTTCGCGCGCTCGATCTCGCGCAGGCCGCGCTTTCGCGCCTGGCGGCCGATCGCCATGTCTCCGTCACCCGCCTGCTGCCCGCGCGCGCGCTGGACGAGGCCGCGCGGATCGACGCGCAAGTGGCGCAGGGCATTGATCCCGGCCCGCTGGCCGGCGTGCCCTATGGCGTCAAGGATCTGTTCGATGTGGCCGGCGAGGTAACCACGGCCGGTTCGGCGGTGCGCGCCGAGGCGGCCCCGGCCACCAGCGATGCCGTGGCGATCCGCCGCTTGCGCGATGCTGGCGCCGTGCTGGTGGCAACGCTCAACATGGACGAGTTCGCGTATGGCTTTGCCACGATCAACGCCCATCACGGCACCACGCGCAATCCGCATGACGCGATGCGCCTGGCGGGTGGATCGTCCGGCGGATCGGCGGCGGTAGTCGCGGCCGGGCACCTGGCCTTTGCCCTGGGATCAGACACCAATGGCTCGATCCGCGTGCCGGCCAGCCTGTGCGGGCTCTATGGACTGAAGCCCACGCATGCCGATCTGCCCGTGGACGGCGCCTTTCCCTTCGCCCACAGCTTTGACGATATCGGACCGTTCACCGGCAACCTTGCTGATCTGCGCACGATCTGGGCCATCCTGTCTGGCCATGCCGACGCCGCGCCCTTGGCGCCGCCGCGCCTGGGCATGCTGGGCGGTCGCTTTGCCGAAAACCGCGATCCGGCGCAGCACGCGGCGATTGCCGCTGTCGTGGGGCAGGGGCCGTGTCTCACTTTGCCCGATCTCGCGCGGTACCGTTCGGCGGCGTTCCTGATCACGGCCTATGAAGGCGGCAACCTGCACCGCGCCGATCTGGCGCGCGCCGCGCTGGACTACGATCCGGCCGTGCGCGATCGGCTGATTGCCGGAAGCCTGCTGCCCCGGAGCCTGTATGATGCGGCGCAGGCGCTGCGGGCGCAGGCACGGGCCGATGTGGATGCGCTGTTCGAGGCAAACGGAGTGGATGTGCTGGTCGCACCTGCCGCGCCCTGCGTCGCGCCGCTTATCGCCGATCCACGCATCCTGATCGATGGCGCGATGGTGCCGGCCCGGGCTGATCTGGGCATTCATACCCAGCCGATCACCTTTCTCGGGCTGCCATCACTCAGCGTGCCCTTGGCGCGGCCAGGGCAACTGCCGCTGGGGTTGCAACTGATCGGCCGGCGCCATGGCGAAACGGCTCTTTTCGCGTGTGCACAAATGCTGGAAGAACGGGGCGTGGTGGGTGCAACCGCGCCGGGGGCAATCGCGCCGCAAGAATTCGCAGGGGAACGGCAATGACAGGTGGCATGGCGCAGCGGATCGGCGCCTATTTCGATTTTTCCGGGCGAGGCACCAACCTGCGCACCGAAGTGGTGGCAGGGGCCACCACGTTCCTGACCATGGCCTATATCGTGCTGGTCAATCCCTCGATCCTGGGCCAGGCCGGCATGCCGGTAGCGGCCGTCGCGGCGGCGACGTGCTTTGCTGCTGCCTTTGCCTCGATCCTGATGGGGGTTGCCGCCAACACGCCGCTGGCCTTGGCACCGGGCATGGGCCTCAACGCCTATTTCGCGTTCACCGTGGTGGGGCAGATGCACGTGCCATGGCAGGTGGGCCTGGGCTGCGTGATGATTTCGGGGCTGGTGTTCCTGATCCTGACGCTGACCGGGGTGCGCCAGTTGATCGTCGCGGTCATTCCCAACTATCTGTTTGCCGCCGTCGCCGGGGGGATCGGCCTGTTCATCGGCTTCATCGGCTTGAAGGATGCCGGCATTGTCGTGGGCAATCCGGCGACGCTGGTGGCGCTGGGCGATCTCAAGAGCGCGGGGCCGGCACTGGCGCTGCTCGGGCTGCTGATCATCGGCGTGCTGTCGGTGTGGAACGTACGCGGTGCCATGCTGCTGGGCATCGTTGCCACCACGCTGGTCGGCTGGTTTGCCGGCATGGTGCACGTGGCGCCGCAGCCCTATTCGCTCGATGCGCTGACCGCCACCGCGTTCCAGCTCGATCTGCCGGGCGTGCTCAAGCTGTCGGGCGGGGTGATCGAGATCGTCTTCGTGTTCCTGTTCGTCGATCTATTCGACAATATCGGCACGCTCGTGGCGGTGACCAAGCGCGCCGGGCTGATGGACAAGGCAGGGCGCATTCCCGGCCTCAACCGCATCCTCATCACCGACGCCGTCGCCACGATGGTGGGGGCGATGGCCGGCACCAGCACGGTGACATCCTATGTCGAAAGCGCGGCCGGGGTGCAGGCTGGCGGGCGCACGGGCCTGACCGCGATCGTGACCGGCGTGCTGTTCTTCGCGACGATGTTCGTCGCGCCCTATGCCCAGCTCGTGCCGCTGGCGGCCACCGCCCCGGCACTGATCATCGTGGGCGGGCTGATGCTGTTGCCGCTGACCGAGGTGGAATGGGAAGACCCGATGGCGGCGATCCCGGCGTTCCTGACCGTGGCGATGATCCCGCTGACGTTCTCGATCGCCAATGGCCTGGCGCTGGGCATCACCGCCCATGCCGTGCTGACCTTGCTGCGCGGCCGCGCGCGCAAGAGCGACTGGTTCCTGTTCGTGTTGGCGGCGCTGTTCGTCGCCCGGTTCGTGTGGATGGGGGCTGCGTGATGCGCAAGGTCAAGACAATCCTGGCCGCAGCGGCAGCGCTGCTGGCCATTCCGCAGGCCGCACGGGCCACTGCCGTGACGCTTGATCCCACGCCGCGCACCTTGGTGCTGACGGCCTATGCCCCGGAATGGGAGGCCATGGCAGCGGTCATCACCCATGGCCGTCGTGTGAAAGTCAACGACCGCGAGATCGTGCTGGGCACGCTGGCCGGGCGGCCGGTAATCCTGATGTCCAGCGGCGTTTCCATGGTCAACGCGGCCATGAACACGCAGCTGGCGATCGACCATTTCAAGGTGAAGCGGATCGTCTTTTCCGGTGTGGCCGGCGGGGTGGACCCGGCACTCAACATTGGCGACGTTGCCGTGCCCGAACACTGGGGCCAGTATCTGGAAGTCATGTTTGCCCGCCAGACCGAGAAGGGCTGGCAGACCCCGGCGCCCAGCCCGGCCGGCGCGCCGGAAAACTGGCAGTTCATCTTTCCCAACGGCACGCGCGTGGGCAATGCGGCAAGCCCTGCGGCCAACCACATCCTGCTCGATGCTGATCCCGCGCTCGTCGCGCTGGCCCGCAAGGTGACGGCCGGCCTCACGCTCAAGCGCTGCGTGGCGCCTTCGGCCGGAATGAGTGCGGAAGCCAAGCTGTGCCTGCCGCATGATCCCAAGGTGGAAGTGGGCGGCACCGGCGTTTCGGCCGGCGTCTATGCCGACAATGCCCAGTTCCGCGAATACCTGTTCCGCGCCTGGCATGCCCGCCTGCTCGACATGGAAAGCGCCGCGGTGATCCAGGTGGCCTATGCCAACCGCGTGCCGGCAATCGTGTTCCGCTCGCTCTCTGACCTCGCGGGTGGGGACGCGGATCGCAACATGGAATATGTGTTCGATCACCTCGCATCGGTGAACGCGGCCACGGTGGTGCGCGCCTTCGTTGCCGGCCTGCCGGATTGAGCGGCGCCATGGCACGAACCCTGCACACCGTCAGCGGACGGGGCGGCATCGTTACCGCGCCGCATTACCTTGCGGCAGAGGCCGGCCTCGCTGTGTTGAAGGAAGGCGGCAGCGCCGCGCAGGCGACGATCACGGTCGCCGCGACGCTGGCGGTGGTCTATCCGCACATGACCGGGATCGGTGGCGATGGCTTCTGGCTGATCCGCGAGAGCGATGGGCGCGTTCATGGCGTGCATGGCGTGGGCGGCGCGGCGCAAGCGGCTGACCTCGCGCTCTATGCGGGGCATGCCACGGTGCCGTGGCGTGGGCCGCTGGCCGCCAACACTGTCGCGGGCACGCTTTCTGCCTGGCAGGCCGTGCTCGCCAGCGAACCGGCGCCACTGCCGCTCAGCCGCCTGCTCGCCCCGGCGATCGCCCATGCCGAAGCCGGCGTTGCCGTCACGGCCGGTCATGCCGCGCTGGCCCTGGCCAAGGGGGCGGAACTGCGCGCCCAGCCTGGCGCCTATGCGGCCACGTTCGAGCCGGATGGACGCCCGCTGCGCGCCGGAGAGGTCCTGCGCCAGCCCGCGCTGGCCCAGACGCTGCGCCGCCTGGCCGAAGCGGGGATCGAGGATTTCTACACCGGCGCCCTCGCCGATGTGGTGGCGGCGGATCTCGCCGCGCTGGGCAGCCCGGTGGCTGCCGCAGACCTTGCCGCCCATCGCGCGCTGCGGCCGGCGCCGCTCTCCGTCGCGACCCGGGCGGGGCGGCTTTACAACAGCGCGCCGCCCACCCAGGGCATTGCCTCGCTGCTGATCCTGGCCCTGGCCGAACAGGCGGGCTACGGCCCTGGCGAAAGCTTTGGCCATGTCCACACCCTGGTGGAAGCGACCAAGCAGGCGTTCCTGTGGCGTGACACGCACTGCGGCGATCCCGCCTATATGGCGCGCGATGCGCAAGGCCTGCTCGACGATGCCGATGCGCTCTCCGCGATGGCCGCGCAAATCGATCCGGCACGCGCACTGCCCTGGCCACAGCCTTCGCAGTGGGGCGATACCTGCTGGTTTGGCGCGGCTGATGCGCAGGGGCAGGTGGTCTCGGCCATCCAGAGCACCTATTTCGAGTTCGGCTCGGGCCTGGTGCTGCCGCAGACCGGGATCACCTGGCAGAACCGGGGCGCCTCTTTCCGTCTGGCCGAAACCGGCTGGAATGCGCTCAAGCCCGGGCGCAAGCCGTTCCACACGCTCAACCCGGCATTGGCCGAACTGACCGACGGGCGCATCATGGCGTATGGCACGATGGGCGGGGAAGGGCAGCCGCAGACGCAAGCCGCGGTATTCTCGCGCCATGTCTGGCACGGCATGGACCTGCAGGAGGCGATATCGGCGCCGCGCTGGCTGCTCGGCCGCACCTGGGGTGAGGACAGCACCACGCTCAAGATCGAAGACGGGTTCGATCCGGCGGTCTATGCCGCGCTGGAGGAAGCGGGCCATGTGAAGGAGCGCGTCGGGCCACAAACCGCGATGATGGGCCATGCCGGCGCCGTGGTGCGCCAGCCCGATGGCGCGCTTTATGGCGCCACCGATCCGCGCAGCGACGGGGGCGTGGCCGCATGCTGAGCGCCGGCGGCATCCGCGCGGTCGAGCGCTGCCGGGCCCTGGGCCAGGCACCATTTTCCGACATGGCGGGCGGGCTCTATCGCGGGTGGCTGTCCCCCGCGCACCGCGCCAGCGTGGCCCAGGTTGCCGCGTGGATGGAAGCAGCGGGGATGACCACCCACGTCGATGGCGCGGCAAACCTGATCGGGCGCTATCCTGGCACTGGCGACGGGCCACCGCTGATCATCGGCAGCCATATCGACAGCGTGCGCGATGGCGGGGTCTATGATGGCCCGCTTGGCGTGATGCTGGGCATCGAATGCGTGGCCGCGCTTCATGCCGCCAACCGCCAGATGCCCTTCGCGATCGAGGTGATCGCCTTTGGCGACGAGGAAGGCAGCCGCTTTCCCGCCGCGATGCTGACCAGCAAGGCGCTCGCCGGGCTGCTTGATGCCGTGCCCGACATGGCCGATGCCCAAGGTGTGGCGCTGGGCCAAGCGCTGGGCGAATGGGGCCTTTCGCCGCAAACCCTGCTGGCCGCGCGCCATCCCGGCGCCATCGCCTATCTCGAAGCGCATATCGAGCAGGGACCGGTGCTGGAAGCCGAGGGGCTGGCGCTGGGCGTGGTGACCGGCATCGCGGCGCAAGTGCGATACGAGGTGACGGTCTTGGGCCTGGCCGGCCATGCCGGAACATCGGCCATGCCGCTGCGCCGCGATGCGCTGGCAGGTACTGCCGAGATGATCCTGGCGATCGAGCGCATCGCCCAGGCTGATGCCAGCGACCTGGTGGCTACAGTGGGCCGGATCGAGGCGGCGCCGGGCGCTGCCAACGTGATCGCCGGGCAGGTGCGCTTTACCATCGACGTGCGCGCTGGCGAAGCGACGCAGCGCGACCGCGCGGCAGCGGCCATCCTGGCCGAGATCGCGGCCATCGCCACGCGCCGCGGTCTGCGCGCCAGCCATCGCCTGATCCACGACCTGCCGCCATCGCCCTGCGATCCGGCACTGATAGCGCAGTTGGACGCCGCGCTGGTGGCCGCCGGCCATGCGCCGCGCCGCCTGGTTTCGGGTGCCGGTCACGACGCCATGAACCTGGCGCATCTGGCGCCCACCGCCATGCTGTTCATCCGATGCCGCGACGGCATCAGCCACAACCCTGCCGAGCATGTGGAACCGGCCGACGCGCAAGGCGCCTTGGCGGTGATGCTGGGCTTTATCGACAATCTGGGAGCGTCCTGTGCTTGATCCCCTGCTTTTTGGCGAAATCGACCCGCCGCAGCGCCTGTTGATGGGGCCGGGGCCGGTCAATGCCCATCCGCGCGTGCTGCGGGCGATGAGCGCCGATCTGCTGGGACAGTTCGACCCGGAAATGACCGGCTACATGAACCAGGTGATGGCGCTCTATCGGCCGGTCTTCGGCACGCAGAACCGCTGGACCATGCTGATCGACGGCACCGCCCGCGCCGCGATCGAGGCATCGCTCGTCAGCCTGATCCAGCCCGATGAAACCGCCTTGGTGATCAATTTCGGGCGCTTTGGTCTGCTTTTGCAGGAAATCCTGCTGCGGATCGGGGCACGCTTCGAAACGGTGGACGCGCCTTGGGGTGAAATCGTGCCGGCAGAGGCGATCCGCGCTGCTGCGCTGCGCGTGCGGCCGCGCCTGATCTGCACCGTGCATGGCGATACCTCTACCACCATGGCCCAGCCACTGGACGATATCGGCGCGATTGCACGCGAAGTGGGCGCGCTGGTCTATGTCGATGCAACGGCGACGCTCGGCGGGATGGAGATCGCCGCTGACCGCTGGGGCGCCGACGTGATCACCGGCGGCTTGCAGAAATGCCTGGGCGGCCCATCGGGCAGCGCACCGATCACCGTGTCCGATGCCGCCGCGCAGGCGATCTTTGCCCGCCGCCACGATGAAAAGGGCATCCGCTCGGCCGACGCGGTGGATGGCGCGGGCCCACGCATCCCGTCGAACTATTTCGACCTGGCGATGATCATGGATTACTGGAGCGAAAAGCGCCTCAACCACCATACCGAGGCGACCACCATGCTCTATGGCGCCCGTGAGTGCGCGCGGGTGGCGCTGGGTGAGGGGCTCGACGCGCGGTTCCGCCGCCACCGGGCGGCCGGCGCCGCGATGAGCGCAGGCCTGCGCGCCATGGGCCTGACGCTGTTTGGCGATGATGCCCACCGCATGACCAACGTGACCGGCGTCTATATTCCGCAAGGGGTGGATGGCGAAGCGGTACGCACCATGATGCGCGAGCAGTTCGAGATCGAGATCGGCACCGCGTTCGGCCCGCTGATCGGCAAGATCTGGCGCTTGGGGGCGATGGGCTACAATGCGATGAAGCACAAGGTGCTGATCACCTTGGCCGCACTCGAAGCCTGCCTTGCCGCCCAGGGCGTGGCCCTGCCGATGGGCGCGGCCGTGCCCGCGGCGCTGGCCGCCTGGGACGCGGTGATGGCGGCATGATGCGCGATCTGATCGGCCATGGCCCGGTGCCGCCAGCAGCCAACTGGCCCGGCAGCGCGCGCGTCGCCGTGAACTTTGTCATCAACTATGAAGAGGGCGCGGAAAACTGCGTGCTCAACGGCGACGCGCTCTCCGAAGGGTTCCTGTCGGACATGGTGGGCGCCGCGCGCCATTCCGGCCGGGCCATGGCGATGGAAAGCCTCTATGAATACGGCAGCCGCGCCGGGTTCTGGCGGCTGCACCGCCTGTTTGCCGAACGCGGCGTGCCGGTGACGGTGTTTGGCGTGGCCGCGGCCATGGCGATGAACCCGGCAGCGGTCGAGGCCATGCTGAGCGCCGGGTGGGAAGTGGCAAGCCACGGCTATCGCTGGATCGATTACCAGGACGTGGCGCCAGACGTGGAGGCCGCGCATATCGCCGAGGCCATCGCCATCCACGCCCGGCTGACCGGCAGCCGCCCGCTGGGCTGGTACCAGGGGCGCACCAGCCCCAACACCGCGCGCCTCGTCGCCCAGGAAGGCGGGTTTGTCTATGATGCCGACAGCTATGCCGACGACGTGCCCTATTGGGATGCCAAACACGGCCGGCCGCAGTTGATCGTGCCCTATAGCCTTGACGCCAATGACATGAAGATGGTTGCGCTCAACGGTTTTACCGAGGGCGAGCAGTTCTTCCGCTATTTGCGCGATACCTATGACCAGCTTGCCGAAGAAGGCGGGCGGATGATGAGCGTGGGCCTGCATGGGCGCATTGCCGGGCGGCCGGGCCGGGCGCGGGCGGTGGCGCGGTTTGTCGATCATGTCATGGCCGACGGGCGCGCATGGGTCGCCACGCGGCTCGATATCGCCCGCCACTGGATCGCCACCCACCCTTATGCGGAGCAAGCGGCATGACGATCAACGATCCCGTCCTGCTGGCCGAGGTGGAGGCCGCCTTTGCCGCCTATGAGCGCGCGCTGATGGCCGATGACATTGCGGCCATGGACGCGCTGTTTCACGATGCGCCCACCACCAACCGCTTTGGCGTGGGCGAAGTGCTCTATGGCATCGCCGCGATCCGCGAGTTTCGCAAAGGCCGCGGCGGCTCGCCGCAACGCCGCCTGGGGCGGGTGGCGATCACCGTCTATGGCCAGAATTTCGCCACCGCCGACGCCGAATTCTTTCGCGAAGGGTCTGAGCGGCGCGGCCGGCAAAGCCAGGCCTGGGTGAAGTTTGCCGATGGCTGGAAAGTCGTTTCGGCCCATGTCAGCCTGGAAGGGAACAGCCATTGACCGCTCTGTTTGAGCATTCGCCCTGGGTTGAGGAACGCGCCGATGCCGCGCCCGCGTCGGGCGATCGCCATGCCGATCTGATGGCCGTGGTCTATGCCGCCACGCGCGACGAGCAGCTTGCCCTGATCCGCGCCCACCCCGAACTCGCCGGCAAGGCGGCGATCGATGGCTCGCTGACGCAGGCGTCGGCTGCCGAGCAGGCCTCCGCCGGGCTCGACCGGCTGACGCCTGAGGAATTCGCGCGCTTTCACGCGCTCAACGCGGCCTATCGCGCCGCGCACGATATGCCGTTCATCATCTGTGTGCGGCTGACCGACAAGGCCGGCATCCTGGCCGCGATGGCCGCGCGGACGCAGCACGACACCGCTACCGAAATCGCCACGGCGCTTGCCGAAATCGGCAAGATCACCCGGCTCCGACTGGAGGACATGGCATGAACACGCTGCAACCTGTCGATACCGCCGCATTGGCCGCGCTGGAGGCAGACCTCGCGCGCCAACTGGCACTGGTGGACAGCTTCGGCCCTGACTGGACACGGCCGCGCACGCACCCGGCCGGCCATGTCTATGACGTGGTGATCGTGGGCGGCGGGCAGAGCGGCCTTGCCGCCGCGTTCGGGCTGCGGCGCGAGCGGATCAACAACATCCTGGTGCTCGACGAAAACCCCGAAGGCTTTGAAGGGCCATGGGAAACCTATGCCCGGATGCTGACGTTGCGCACGCCCAAGGGGTTGACGCCGATCGATTACGGCGTCCCGGCCTTGACGCCGCAGGCCTGGTATGAAGCCTGCTTCGGCACTGCTGCCTGGCAGGCGCTCGACAAGATCCCGCGCGGGGTCTGGATGGAATACCTGCGCTGGTATCGCCGCGTGCTGAACCTGCCGGTGCGCAACAGCGCTAAGGTGGGCGGCATCGCCGGGGCCGGCGATGGTCTGTATCGCGTGGAACTGGGCGATGGCAGCACGGTGTTGGCGCGCAAGGTCGTGCTGGCCACCGGCATCCAGGGCGGCGGGGAATGGCATACCCCGGAAATGATCCGGCAGGGTCTGCCGCGCCAGGCCTATGCCCACACCAGCGAGCCGATCGACTTCTCCACGCTCAAGGGCAAGCGCATCGGCATCCTGGGCGGCGGCGCCAGCGCGTTCGACAATGCCAACCACGCGCTGGGCGAAGGCGTGGGCGAAGTGCACGTGTTCATGCGGCGCAAGGCGCTGCCGCGCATCAACCCGATCCGTTTCATGGAGCGCGTGGGCTTTACCGCGCGCTATCCGGCGCTGTCAGACGCCGAAAAGTATCGCGCGATGGCCGCCTTCCTTTCGCACAACCAGCCGCCGACCAACGATACGTTCAACCGCGCGGCAAGCTGGCCCGGCTTTGCCCTGCATCTGGGCAGCCCGTGGCAAAGCGTCGCGCATGAAGACGGGCAGGTGATTGTGACAACGCCGCAAGACCGCTTTGCCTTCGACTTCGTGATCCTTTCGACCGGCCTTGTTTCAGACCCCCGCCTGCGGCCTGAACTGGCCACACTGGCGCCGCACATCGCGCTGTGGGGCGATGTCGTGGCGATGCCGGATGCAGAGCGCCACGCGCTGATCGACGCGCATCCCTATCTCGGGCCCGCGTTCGAATTCACCCCGCGCCACGCGGCCGATGCGCCACTGCTGCATGGCCTGTTTGCGTTCAACTATTCCGCGCTGATCAGCCTGGGCCTGTCCGCCTCGGCGCTGTCGGGCATGAAGAACGCGCTGCCCCGCCTGGTGCGCGGCATTGCCGACCAGCTGTTCCTCGACGACCGCGCGGAACTGCTCGCGCAATTCGTTGCCTATGACGAGGAAGAGTTCGTTGGCCAATGGCCACGCCCGGCCTCTGTGGCGGAGGCAGCGGCATGACCACGCTATCCACCCATGTGCTCGATACCACGAGCGGCCGCCCGGCGCAGGGCATGCGCGTGATGCTGTGGACGGCAGACAGCCTGCTGGCCGAGGGCGAGACCGACGCTGACGGACGCCTGCGCGATTTTCCGGCGCTGGAGCAGGGCAGCTATACCCTGGCATTCCACGTGGCCGACTATTTCCGCGCGCAAGGTGCAGACCTGCCCGATCCGCCGTTTCTCGATGTCGTGCCGATCCATTTCGGGGTGAGCGCGCAAGGGCATTATCATGTGCCCTTGCTGGCCTCGCCCTATGCCTATTCCACCTATCGGGGCAGCTGACATGGCGTTGCGCTTTGTCTGCGATGGCCAGTTGGTAGAGCTCGATGAAGTCGCGCCCGGCGACACCGTGCTCGATTTCCTCCGGGGGCGGGCCGGCAAGACCGGCACCAAGGAAGGCTGCGGCGAGGGCGATTGCGGCGCCTGCACCGTGCTGGTGGGTACGCCGCTGGCAGGTGAGGACCGCCTGGTGTGGCGCGCGGTCAACGCCTGCATCCAGTTCCTGCCAATGCTGCATGGCAAGGCGGTGTTGACGGTGAATGGGCTGGGCCCCACGCTGAACCCGCTGCAACAGACCATGGCCTGCAACGGCGCATCGCAATGCGGGTTCTGCACGCCCGGCTTCGTCATGTCGCTCCACGGGCGCGCCATCGGTGCGGTGGGGGCAGAGCTGCCGGTGGGCGACGTGCTGGCCGGCAACCTCTGCCGCTGCACCGGCTATGGGCCGCTGCTGGATGCTGGCGCACAGCATCCGCGTCTGGCGCACGATGATGCCGCGCTGCTCGCCTTGCTGCGCCAGGTGGTGGTAGCCGGGCCGGCGTGTGGCCAGGCACGGCTGCCCGATGGCAAAACGGCGCGCTGGTTCATTCCCGACAATGCCGATGCCCTCGCCACGCTGCTGGCGCAATATCCCAAAGCGCGCATCGTGGCCGGCGCCACCGACGTGGGCCTGTGGGTGACCAAGAAGCTGATCGACCTGGAAACGGTGATTTTCGTGGGCGATGTCGCTGAACTCGGCACGATCGTGGAAACCGACCAGGGCCTGACGATCGGTGGCGCGGTGCGCTATGCCGATGCCCATGCGGCGCTGGCCCGGCTCAGCCCCGATCTGGGCGAACTGGTGCGGCGCATCGGTGGCTTGCAGGTGCGCAACGCCGGCACCATCGGCGGCAATATCGCCAATGGATCGCCGATCGGCGATGGGCCGCCGGCGCTGATCGCACTGGGCGCCACGCTCACGCTGCGATCGGTGCGCGGGCGGCGCACCATGCCGCTCGACGATTTCTTCATTGCCTATGGCAAGCAGGACCGCAGCCCCGACGAATTCGTCGAAAGCCTGTTCATTCCGCGCCCCGGCCCGCAGGACATCATCCATATTTCCAAGCTTTCCAAACGCTTTGACAGCGACATCTCGGCCGTGTGCGGCGCCTTTTGCCTGCGTGTCGATCACGGCGTGATCACCGCCGCGCGCGTGGCCTTTGGTGGCATGGCGGCCACCCCGCGCCGCGCGCCCCAGGCAGAGGCGGCACTGACCGGCGCACGCTTTGCGGCAGAGACAATCACCGCCGCGGCCGAGGCGATCCGCAGCGATTTCGCGCCGCTCAGCGATGTGCGCGGCAGCGCGGCCTATCGGCTTGAGGCGGCCGGCAATCTGCTGTGGCGCCTGTGGCATCAGGCCCAGGGCTTGCCGGTGCGCGTGCAGGAGGTGGCCCATGGCTGACACCCTGGCACGCCCAGTCGCCGGCCCGGTGGTCGGCATCGGCCAGCGCCACGATAGCGCACACCTGCACGTGGCGGGCCAGGCGCGCTACATCGATGACGAGCCGGAACTGCCCGGCCTGCTGCACCTGGCATTCGGCATGTCGACCAAGGCGCGGGCGCAGATCGTGGCGATGGACCTTGCCGCCGTGCGCGCGGCGCCGGGCGTCATCGCGGTCTATACCGCCGCCGACATTCCCGGCGCGAACGATGTTTCGCCCGTGGCCGGGGACGATCGCCTGCTCGCGCAGGACGAAGTGGTATGGCTGGGCCAGCCCGTGTTCCTCGTCGCCGCAACCAGCCGCCGCGCCGCGCGCCAGGCCGCCCGCCTGGGCAAGATCACCTACGCCGCGCAAGCGCCGATCCTGACGGTCGAGCAGGCCCGCGCGCAGCACAGCCTGATCGAGCCGACCCAGCGCATGGCGCGGGGCGATGCCGCAGCCGCCCTGGCCGCGGCGCCGCATCGCCTTGCCGGGCAACTGACCATGGGCGGCCAGGATCATTTCTATCTCGAAGGGCAGATCGCCCTGGCCCGGCCACTCGAAGATGGCCAGGTTCATGTGCTGTCCTCCACCCAGCATCCCAGCGAGGTGCAGCATCTTGTTGCCCACCTGCTCGGTCGGTCTTCGGCCGACGTTACGGTCGAGGTGCGGCGTATGGGCGGCGCGTTCGGCGGCAAGGAAAGCCAGGCCGCGCTCTATGCCGCCGCGGCCGCGCTGGTGGTGCATCACACCGGCCGCCCGGCCAAGTTCCGCGCCGATCGCGATGATGACATGGTCCAGACCGGCAAGCGCCACGATTTCGTGGTGGATTACGACGTTGGCTTTGACGCGGCAGGGACGATCGCGGGCCTGCAGTTGCGCCTTGCCTCGCGCTGCGGCGCCACGGTCGATCTTTCGCCGGCGATCAACGACCGCGCGATGTTCCATGCCGATAACTGCTATTTCCTGCCGGCGGTGGAAATCGTTTCGGAACGGCTGAAAACCAACATGGTCTCGGCCACCGCGTTTCGCGGCTTTGGCGGGCCGCAGGGCATGCTGGCGATCGAGCGGGTCATGGATGCCATTGCCGGGCACCTTGGCCGCGATCCCCTCGCGGTGCGCGTCGCCAATCTCTATGGCCCTGGGCGCGACGTGACGCCCTATGGCATGGTGGTGGCCGACAACATCGCGCCAGACTTGATTGCGCAGCTGCGGGCAGAGGCGCGGTATGACGAACGCCAGGCGGCGGTTGCGCAGTTCAACGCGGCAAGCCCGATCCTCAAGAAAGGGCTCGCGCTCACCCCGGTAAAATTCGGGATCAGCTTTACCACGACCCATCTCAACCAGGCGGGCGCGCTGCTGCACGTCTATGCCGATGGCTCGATCCAGATCAACCATGGCGGCACCGAGATGGGCCAGGGCCTGTATACCAAGGTGGCGCAAGTGGTGGCGCAGGCCTTTGGCGTAGGGCTCGATCAGGTGCGGATCACCGCCACGCGTACTGACAAGGTACCCAATACCTCGGCGACGGCGGCCTCATCAGGCGCCGATCTCAACGGCATGGCCGCGCTCGATGCGGCGGAGACGATCCGCGGGCGGCTGGCGGAATTCTGCGCGCGAACCTTTGGCGGCGCGGCGCAGGACGTGGTCTTTGCCGATGGGCAGGTGCGCGTCGGCGGCGAGACGATAGCCTGGCCGGTGCTGTGCCGCCGCGCGCACATGGCGCGCATCTCGCTCTCGTCCACCGGCTTTTACGCCACGCCCGATCTGCATTACGACCGCGCGGCACACCAGGGGCAGCCGTTCTATTATTTCGCCTATGGCGCGGCGCTGGTCGAAGTGGTGATCGATACGCTGACCGGCGAACACCGCGTGCTGGCCGCCGATATCCTGCACGATTGCGGACGATCGCTGAACCCGGCGATCGACAAGGGACAGATCGAGGGCGGCTTCATCCAGGGGCAGGGCTGGCTGACCAGCGAGGAACTGGTCTGGAGTGACGAGGGCGCGCTTTTGACGCATGCCCCATCCACCTACAAGATCCCCACGGCCAACGACCGGCCCGACCGCCTGACCGTTGCCCTGTGGGACGGCGCCAACCACCGGCCGACGATCCATCGCTCCAAGGCGGTGGGAGAGCCGCCGTTCATGCTGGCCAACGCGGTATTCTCCGCACTGGGCGCCGCGATTGCCGCCTGCAACCCGGTGGCGGGCTGGCCCACCCTCGATGCCCCGGCCACGCCAGAACGCATCCTGGCCGCGCTGGCGCGGCAGCGGGGCACGGCGCCATGATGTGGTGGGACATGGCCCGCTGCTGGGCGCAGGAAGAGCCGCTGGCGATGATTTCGGTCCTGGCGTGCGAAGGATCGGCGCCGCGCGGGCCGGGCACGCGCATGCTGGTCAGTGCCACGCGCGCCTGGGGCACGATCGGCGGCGGTGCACTGGAATTCCAGGCGCAGGAGCAGGCCCGCCGTGCGCTCGATCTGCCGGCTGGCGCCTGGCGCATCCAGGACTATCCGCTCGGCCCGCTGCTGGGCCAATGCTGTGGCGGGCGGGTGCGGCTGCTGGTCGAGCATCTCGATGCGCAGGGGCTGGCGCCGTTGCAGGGCATGGCCGAGGGCGCGCTGCTGGTCAGCCATTTCAGCGCCGGACGGATCGACCGGCACTGGATCGCAGAAGGCCAGCCCAGCGCGCTTTCCGCGCGGGGCGAGCGGCCCACTGCCGGCACCCGCATTCTCGAGGCCGTGGGGCAGTGGCGGCGCCCGGTCTATCTGTTTGGTGCAGGGCATGTGGGCCAGGCGATCGCCCGGCACATGGCCGGGCTGCCGTTGCGGCTATGCTGGTTCGATACCCGGCCGATGTTCGAAAGCCTGGATGGTGTCACCATCGTGCCGGAAGACACGATCGCCACTTGCGTGACCGAGGCACCGGCGGAGGCGGCGATGGTGATCCTGACGCACGACCATGCGCTCGACTATCAGTTGACCCGCGCCGCGCTGCAGCGGCCATCGCCTGGCTTTGTCGGCCTGATCGGCTCGGCTACCAAGCGGGCGCGCTTCGTGTCGCGGCTGCAAGCTGAAGGCCTGGATGCCACCACGCCCGGCCGGCTCACCTGCCCGATCGGCATGAGCGGCATCACCGGCAAGGAGCCCGACGTCATCGCGATCGCGGTCTTGGCACAGCTTCTGCAATTGCCGCAGGAAGCGGCCGAAAATAAAGAGAAAGTTTCGATCCTTGGGTAATCTGTGCGCCTTTCGTGGCGAAATCCTGAGCGTGGGCGATGATCCGCGCCACGCGCCCGATGCCGTGGCCCACCACGCCGATGGCCTTTTGGTGGTGGAAGACGGGATCATCGTGGCACGCGGCGATCATGCCACGTTGGCGGCGCGTTTTGCCGATGTGCCGGTTACGCCGATCGCCGGCCTGATCGTGCCGGGCTTCATCGATGCCCACGTGCACTATCCGCAAATGGATCGCATTGCCTCGCACGGCGAACAGCTGCTCGACTGGCTGGAGCGGCACATCTTTCCCGCGGAAAAGGCCTTTGCCGATCGCGCTCATGCCGACGCTCTCGCCACGGCATTCCTCGACGAACTGCTGCGCCATGGCACGACATCGGCGCTGGTCTTTCCCACCGTGCACGAAGGCTCGGTCGACGCGCTGTTCGAAGCGGCGCTGGCCCGCAGGATGCGCATTGCATCGGGCAAGGTGTTGATGGACCTTGGGCCCGAAGGCCTGAAAGACACGGTCGAGACCGCGCGCCACGAGACCGAGGCCCTGATTGCGCGCTGGGCGGGCCGGGGGCGCTTGTCCTATGCCATCACCCCGCGCTTTGCGCTGACCTCTTCCGATGCGCAACTGGCCCTGGCCGGCGCCCTGCTTGCCGCGCATCCCGATGTGCTGCTGCACACCCACCTGGCGGAAAACCGCCACGAATGCGCGGCCGTGGCGGCGCGCTTTGCCCAGGCCAGCGATTACCTTGATGTCTATGACCGCTTTGGCCTGGTGGGCGAACGCAGCGTGTTTGCCCATGGCATCCACCTGTCAGACGCCATGTGCACGCGCCTGGCGCAAAGCGGGGCGGGCATTGCCGTCTGCCCATCGTCCAACCTGTTCCTGGGATCGGGCTTCTTTCATTTTGGCCAGGCAGACCGGCACGGGGTGAAGCTGGGCCTGGGCACCGATATCGGCGCCGGCACCAGTTTTTCCATGCTCCATACCCAGGGGCAGGCCTATCAGGCCGCGCTGGCCCGCGAAGAACGGCTCGATCCGTTCCGCGCGCTCTACCTCGCCACGGCCGGCAGCGCGCGACTGCTGCACATCGCCGACAAGGTGGGCGCCCTGACGGTGGGACAAGAGGCGGATTTTGTCGTGCTGGATACGGCGGCAACCCCGCTGCTGGCGCGGCGCTGCGTCGGGGCAAACCTCGCCGAGCGGCTCTTTGCCATGCAGATCCTGGGGGATGACAGGGTGGTTGCGCAAACCTGGATCATGGGCGAATGCGCGTGGGACAAGCGCGTGGCCACCACGCAGCAAGAAGGAGCATGGTGTGGTTGATCTCGAAGCCTTTGTGCGCGGCCTGCCGAAGGCGGAACTGCACCTGCACATCGAGGGCAGCCTTGAACCGGAACTGATGTTTGCCCTGGCCAAGCGCAATGGCATCGCGCTGCCTTATCCCAGTGTGGAGGCCGTGCGCGCCGCCTATGCGTTTTCCAACCTCCAGGATTTTCTCGATATCTATTATGCCGGGGCCGGGGTGTTGCTGACCCGGCAGGATTTCCACGATCTCGCCATGGCCTATTTCGATCGCGCCGCAGCCGATGGCGTGCGCCACGCCGAAATCATGTTCGATCCGCAGACCCATACCGATCGCGGCGTGCCCTTTGCCGAAGTGATCGAAGGCCTGCTTTCAGCCATGGCCGAGGCGCAGGCCCGCCACGGCATGACCAGCGCTCTGATCATGAGTTTCCTGCGCCATCTCTCGCAGGACGCGGCCTTTGCCACGCTGGCGATGGCCGAACCCTGGCTGGACCGGATCACGGCCGTAGGGCTCGATTCATCGGAAGTGGGCCATCCGCCGCGCAAGTTCGAGCAGGTCTTTGCCGCCGCTGCCGCCAAGGGCCTCAAGCGCGTGGCCCATGCCGGCGAGGAAGGCCCGCCGGCCTATGTGCAAGAAGCGCTGGACCTTTTGCAGGTCGATCGCATCGACCACGGCAACCGCGCGCTGGAAGATGAAGGCCTGGTCGCCCGCCTGGGCGCGCAGGGCATGACGCTGACCGTGTGCCCGCTGTCGAACCACAAGCTGTGCGTGGTCGATGACCTGGCCAACCATCCGCTCGATCGCATGCTGGCCCAGGGGCTGGCGGCTACGGTCAATTCCGATGATCCGGCCTATTTCGGCGGCTATGTTGCCGACAACTACCTCGCCGTGGCGCGGGCGCGCGGCCTTTCGCGTGATCAGCTGGCGCAACTGGCACGCAACAGCTTTGCCGGATCGTTCCTGCCGTCAGAGGTGATTGCCGGCCATATCAAGGATATCGATGCCTATGCTGCCGCGCATTAAGCAAGGGTTTGCCAGGTTTGTCGCGGCGGCCGGCCTGCTGCTGACGCTGGCGAGCGCCGCCCATGCCGCGCCGGAACGCCGCAAGGTGATCATCGACGATGATGGCTTTGGCCTGATGCAGGTCATGCTGCTGTCCGCGCCCGATGTGGACGTGCTGGGCCTGACCACCGTGTCAGGCAATGCCTGGGCCAACCGGGTGACGGCGCAGGCGCTGCGCGGGCTGGAATGGATCGCCCGCACCGATGTGCCGGTGGTGGCAGGCGCCACGTTCCCGCTGCTCAATTCCGAGGTCAGCACCGAGCGGTGGGAGCAGGCGCACGGACCCCTGGTGTTCAAGGGCGCGTTCATGAAGCGCTGGGTGGAAGACACGCAGCAAACCCCGCCGTCCTATCACGGCCCGTTCGATCCGGTAGACCTGCCCGGCGGCAATCCCACGACCCATGCCACCGGCGAGATTGCCGCGAATTTCCTGATCCGCATGGTGCACCAGTATCCCGGCCAGATCACCATCGTTGCCTGCGGGCCGATGACCAACCTGGCCCTGGCGCAGCGGCTCGATCCCGCGTTTGCCGGCCTGGCCAAGGAACTGGTCTACATGGGCGGCAGCCTTGCCCCGCGCCAGGTGCTGAACAACCGCGCCGCGGCCGATTTCGCCCGCGAGTTCGTCAACAATCCGCGGCGGGAGTTCAACATCCGCTTCGATCCCGAGGCGGCCAGCATCATGGCGCGATCGCCCTGGCGCAAGATCACCATGGTGCCGGTCGATCCCTCCACGGCAACGCAATTGAGCCCGGCCCTGATCGCCCGCCTCGGCCAGGCCGCGCGCCCCGGTGTCGATCGCTTCATCAAGGCGCTAGAACCGGGCTTCCCCCTGTGGGACGAGATCGCCGCCGCAGTCTGGCTCGATCCCACCGTGGTCGCCACGCACCGCCGACTATGGATCGATTTCGAAAGCCAGCAGGGTGCCGGCTATGGCGACACGCTCAGCTGGGACGAAGCCTATCACCCCGGCCTGGGTGAACAGGCGCAGGACGTGGTGCTGGCGATTGACGTGCCGAAAATGGAAACGATGCTGGCGCGCCTGGTGGGCAAGTAACCCGGTAGCCGAGATTTGGCAGTGGGTGTCAGGCCAGGCGTTCGGGCACTTCCTGGGCCTGGCCGGCCAGCGTTTCTTCGGTATTGACCGCTTCCCATGGGAACACGAACCAGCGCTTGTCGGTGGTGCGGTCGATCGTCTGCACGGCATAGTCCACCGTTTCCTGCGAAACGGCATTGTTGATCATCACCGCAAAGCGCAGGTTTTCCTCGACCGTTTCATGCGCGCGCAGCAGGCGGCGCAGGGCGGCGATGGTGCGGCCGGAATCGTTGATATCGTCGATGATCACGATGCGCTGACCGGCCTTGGTCATCGTGGCGAGCTTGACCAGCAGTTCGTCGGCAAAGCCCGGCACCTTGGCGGACTGGTCGATCGAGAGCATCGGCACGTCCAGGCTCTGGCTGATATATACCGCCGGAACCAGGCCGCCACGGCCCACGCCGACAACAAAATCGGGCTTCCAGTCCCCCGTGCCGACCACATGCGCCAAGTTGCGCACGATCGCCAGGAAATCGTCATAGGCGATGTAGTCGAAGACAGGCTGGGTCATGGGCGCTTATCCGCAGGAAGGTCTGGCTGGCCAAAGGCGGGATGGCGCCAAGTCCGGCCGTTCCCGATTCGAAGATGCCGCCCTTACAGGCTTGCTCAACTGGGGTCCATATAGTCCAGCGCGGCAAAGCTGTTCTGGATTTCCTGCAGCACGACATCGGCGGCATATGACGTCGCGCGCGAGGTGGCCGTACACAGCGCCAGCGTCATCGGCTTGAGCACCGGATCGGTCAGTGGAACAAAGGCCAGCTGGCCAGCGCGCACTTCGTTGGCGACGTCGAGCGAGGTCAACAGGCCGATCCCGACGCCTTCCAGCACCAGCGAGGTGATCATCTGGATATTGTCCGACGAAGACTTGCGATCGAGCGGCATCTTCGATGTGCCGGCCAGGACCTGGACCTGCTGCGCCACGGCGAGCGGCGGGGCAGGGAGGATCATCGGCATGCCGGCGCAGGCGGAAAACCGGGCGGAGCCGCGCTGGGCAAACGGGTGATCGGCCGGCACGACAAAACCCAGGCGGATGTTGGCGTAAGCCAGCACGGTGAGATCACGAAACGTCTGCGGATCAAAGCAGATGCCGAAATCCACCTCGCCACTGGCGATCGCCCCGCGAATGTGTTCGTTGGCCATGACCCGCACATCGACCGAAATGCCGGGATAGCGGTTCTGGATCGCGCGGAGGCGCCCGGGGATATAGCCCTTGGTCAGCGCATCCATGATCGCCAGGGTGACATGGCCGCGCTTGAGCCCGCGCAGATCCTCGATCTGGGCGCGCACTTCGCTCAGTCCCTTTTGCCAGCGGGTGCCCGCCGCCATGACGATTTCACCCGCCGCCGTCAGCCGCAGGCCAGTGGGCAGGCGCTCGAACAGCGGCATGCCCAGTTCCGCCTCGGCATTGAGGATCTGGCGGTCGATGGCCGAGGCCGAGACATTGAGCTCGTCGGCCGCCTTGCGGATCGAGCCGAGCCGGCCAACGGTCATGAAATAGCGCAGGAAGCGGGAAAAGGCAGGCATCAGGGCTCTCTAATTTTTGCAACGCTCTGTCAAATTCATTGTGATTGATTGCAACACACTATGTCCTTTAGCAAGTTCCAGACACAAAATATCATTCAGGGAACGTGTTTTGGGGCGTATCACGGCAACACTCTCCGGCCAGCCAGCCGGGGGCGGGAAAAGGCCTGTGGCCAGAAGCCGTGCGCTCTGCGCGGCGCTGGCGCTGGGCCTTTTCGCCGCCGCGCCTGCCGTGCGCGCGGCCGAGCCGGCGCTGCCGGTCGTGCCGGCGGTGCAGCCGATCCCGGTCAAGGTCATGGTCATCGCCAACTTCGAACCCGGCGCCGATACCGGCGATGCGCCCGGTGAGTTCCAGCTCTGGGCAGAGCGGGAGCATCTTGACGAGGTGATCCCGGTGCGTGGCGCGTTGCACCCGCTGCGCCGCAATGCAGCGGGCCTCTACGGCATGGTCTGGGGCGACGCGCATTCGCTGGTGGTGACGCCAGACGTGCAGCTGATGGCCCTGCTGCTCGATCCGCGCTTTGATTTCACCCACACCTATTGGCTGTTTACCGGCATTTCCGGCATCGATCCGCAGGTTGCCTCGGTCGGCAGCGCCGCCTGGGCGCGTTGGGTGGTGAGTGGCGACGCGCTGCGCGAATTTGCCGAGAGCGAAGTGCCCAAGGGCTGGCCCTATGGCCTGTTCGCCATCGGCGCCAAGGCGCCCGGGCAATTGCCACAGGCGGCAGACAGCTTTGCCGGGATGACCGATACCGGTTCGCTGGGCATGGCCGTGCCGCTCAACCAGGGTTTGGCAGACTGGGCCTTTGCCCTGAGCAAGGACACGCCGATCCCCGATACGCCGGCGCTCAAGGCGGCGCGCGCGCAGTGGAAGGGCTTTCCCCAGGCGCAGCGCCCGCCGTTCGTGCTGATGGGCGAAACGCTGGGCACGCTGCGCTATTGGCACGGCGCCGGGCGCACGCAGTGGGCGCGCGACTGGGTCAAGCTGTGGACCCATGGCCAAGGCCGCTTTGCGATGACCAACATGGAAAGCCAGTTGATGGCGGGCACGATGCTCGCCGCCAGCCGGGCTGGCCTGGTTGACATGAAGCGGGTGATGGTGCTGCGCAGCGCCAGCAACCCGTCGATGCCGCCGCCGGGCCATTCGCCGCTCGCCAGCGTGGGCGACGAAGGGCCGGGGCAGGTGGCTGCCTACGAGGCGAACTATCGCGTGGGCGCGGTGGTCGTGCACCGGCTGCTCGCCGATTGGGGCCGCTATCGTGACAGCGTGCCGGATGCGGCCCAGCCATGAACGGCAAACGGTGACCCGCCGACGCGCCACGGTGTCGCTGGCTCTCGCCGGCATGGCATTGGCCCTGGCCAGCGCGGTGCCGGCCACGGCGCGTCCGCTTGCTGGCCATGCCGCGCGCAGCGCGCAGGTTGCGGCGATCATGGCCAAGGCCGCGCGCGATCCGGGCGAATTGCGGCTGTTCCTGCACCGCATGGCCAAGGGCGGCGATCTGCACAATCACCTGTCGGGTGCGCTCTATGCCGAAGACATGATAGCCTGGGCGGGCGCCAAGGGCCTGTGCCTGTCTGCCGATGGCAGCGGGTTTGCCGCGCCACCTTGCGCGCCCGACGCTGATATCGCGACGGTGACCCGCACCGAGCCGACGCGCTATGCCCGGCTGGTCGACAGCCTGTCCACCCGCGGCTGGCAGAACGGCGTGGGTGCCGATGCCATCAGCGGGCACGACCAGTTCTTTGCCACGTTCGATCGCTTTACCCCCGCCTTGCCGGGGCAAGAGGCGGCGGCGATGATCGCCGCGCGGCGCCAGGCGGCGGGCGAGGGGCTGCTCTATCTGGAGCTGGATCACAACCCGCCCGGCCTGCTCGAAACCGCCCTGGCCGCGCCCTTGCCGCCGCTGGATGATGCCGGCCTTGCCGCGTTCCACGCCGCCGAGGCGCCGCGCCTGCTGGCGCAGGTGCCCGCGCTGCGCGCGCAGATCGATGCCGAGGAAGCCGCGGCGCGCGTCGGCATGCATTGCGGGACGCCGCAGGCCGAGCCAGGCTGCGGTGTGGCAGTGCACTATCTGGCCTGGGCGCTGCGCGACGTGGCGCCCGCGGCCGTGTTTCGCGCCCTGATCCTGGCCTTCGCCCTGGCAGAGGCCGATCGGCGCTTTGTCGGCGTCAATATCGTCCAGCCCGAAGACTGGCCGGTGGCGCGCGCCGATTACGATCTGCACATGGCCATGTTCCGCTTTCTGGCGCAGCGCCATCCGGGCGTCGCCATCTCGATGCACGCCGGTGAACTCGCCTTCGGCCAGGTGCCGCCGGCAGACATGCGCGACCATATCGCCAAGGCGGTGGCGGTCGGCGCCCGGCGGATCGGCCACGGCGTGGACATTGCGTTTGAAGACCAGGGCCGCGAGACGCTGGCCCAGATGGCGCGCCAGGGCGTGGCGGTGGAGATCAACCTTACCAGCAACGCGGTGATCCTCGGCGTGAAAGGGCCCGCGCATCCGCTCTCGCTCTATCGCCGCCACGGCGTGCCGGTGGTGCTTGCCACCGACGATCAGGGCGTGCTGCGCACCGACATCACCAACGAGTTCCAGCGCGCCGTGCAGGAGCAGAGCCTGGGCTACGGCGATCTCAAGGCCATGGCGCGCGCCTCGTTGGAATACAGCTTCGTGCCCGGCGCCAGCCTGTGGCGCGATCGCCACGTCGGGCAATGGGCCGCGCCGTGCAGCGGCACGGGGCAGGCTGCCATGGCCCCGCCGTGCCGCGCGCTGCTGGCTGCCAGCGAAAAGGCGCGCCTGCAGATGGCCTTGGAACAGCGGCTCGATGCGTTCGAGGAAGACGCCGTCGCGGCCGCCGAAGCGAACAAGAAAAAGTCATAAAAACAAAATCATGCCCAGGGAGGGGCGTGAAGGCAGAAAAACAGCAACGGACGGCACGCCCATAGCGGCGTGGCCCGATCATGGGGGTTACGAAGAATGAGCACGTTTCAAGCACGGCTGCACAAGCCCAAGCCCGCGCGCCGCGCGATGGTCGCTCTCGCTCTGCTGGCGGGAACGGCGCTGGCCCGGCCGGCCCTGGCCGACCAGGCCGCACCGGCACCCGAAGCCGGCGATGAAAAGCCCGAGATCGTCGTGTCGGGTTCACTCGGCGCGCTGCCGCTGAAGGATGTCGGCTCGGTCTTCGGGTTCGACAAGACGCTGGCCGAAACGCCGCGCGCGGCTTCGTCGGTAAGTTCGGAACAGCTCGAACGCTTTGGTATCACACAGATCTATGACCTGGTCAGCCAGGTGCCCGGCACGTTTACCAGCTCGTTCTTCGGCACCGGCGGCGCGCTCGACATTCGCGGCACGCCCGGTGAAGTCTATTTCCGCGGCATGCTGCGCCTGGAAAACCCCGGCAACTATCCCACGCCGATTGCCGCCGCCGATCGCATCGACATCGTGCGCGGCCCGGCCTCGCCGATCTATGGCCCGTCGAAGACCGGCGGCTACATGAACTTCGTGCCCAAGACGGCGCGCGCGGCCAATGGCACCTATGCGCCCGATCCGCATGGCTTCATCGCCTATGACACCGGCAGCTGGGCCCGCAGCGTGCTCAAGGGCAGCATTACCGGCCCGGGCAAGATCGGCGATCACCAGTTCGGCTACAGCCTCTATGCCGAATCCGAGGATTCGGGCAGCTATTACCGCAACATCCACCCGCGCAACCTGGTCCTGTCGGCCGCGTTCGATACCGACATCACCAGCAACCTGCGCACCGAATTCGGCGGCATGTACCAAAAGTTCCGCGGCCAACAGAACGGCGGCTGGAACCGCCTGACGCAGGATCTGGTGGACCATGGGACGTATATCACCGGCAACGCGGCCAACAATCTCGATACCAACGGCGACGGCCAGATTTCACGTTCTGAAGCCTACGCCGCCAATGGCGGCAAAGGGCTTGGCATCTTCGGCTCGTTCGCCTGTGGCGGCGGCGTCGGGGCGTCGGGCTGGACCGATGCCTGCCTCAAGGCCAACTATCCCGACCTGGCGCTCGTCAACCCCGGCAAGACCACGCTGAGCAAGCGTGACACGCTGACCGGGCCGAACGACAAGCTCAACAATGATCAGAAGACCTTCTATTTCGACCTGATCTGGACCGGTCCGGGCAAGCTGGAAATCAAGAATCAGCTCTTCTACGATGGCACGAAGAATCTCAACGAGAACTATTACGGGTTCTCGCAAAAGATCGATTCCTACGTCCTGGAAGACAAGGTGGTGCTGTCTGACACCTTCACCACGTCAGGCGCCAAGATCTCGGTCCAGGCTGCGCCATCGTTGCGCTACACCAAGTTCAAGTTTGCCGACGACTTCGGCGTGGAACTGTGGAACCGGCCGGACCTCACCACCGGCTATACGTCCGCATCGACCCGCCAGCTTTCGACCGACTGCGATTGCGATTATTCGGATTACCTGAAGGGCCATTATCTTGACGTTGGCCTGGCTGGCCTCGTCGATATGGACTTCGATTTCGGGCTCGACGTGATCGGCGGCTTGCGCTGGGACCACGTGCACGCCACCTCCACCGCGATCGTTTCCAAGTATGACCCCACCGGCCTGCCGACCGTGCCCAAGGCCACCGGCAACGACAGCGGCTTTTCGTGGAACGGCAGCATTTCCTATCGCACGCCGATCGGCCTGATCCCCTATTTCACTGCGTCGCGCCAATCGACCGTGGTGGCCGGGGAAGGGGCCGAAATCCAGCCAGCGGCGATTGCGTCGGGCACCTTCCTCTCGGCCTCGCGCCTCTATGAAGCCGGCGTGAAGGGCGAATTCCTCGACAAGCGACTCTATGCGGCACTGTCGGTCTACAAGCAGGAGCGGACCGACGTCGTGTCCGACAGCCCGCTGACCAACCAGTCGATCCGCACCAAGGGTGTGGAGGCCGAAGTACGCTGGTCGATCGATCGCCATGCGCTGGTCACGGCCAACTACACCTATATCGACGTGGTCAATATCTCCGCGCTCACCGCCGGCGGCTATTTCAACTACTTCGGCATCGGCGATCTGGTGAACGTCAAGGACCCGTCGCTCTTTCTCGGCGGCAGCCAGTTCGGCTTGCTGTTCCCGAGCACCAATTCGCAGGCGCGCCGTCCCGGCATTCCGCACAACGTGGTTTCGGCCACCGGCACCTATGCCTTTGACAACGGCATCGCGATCAACGCCGATGTGAGCCACGTGGACTCGGTCTTCTCCAGCTATAGCCAGACAGTACGCCTGCCGGCCTATTGGCTGGTCAATGCCGGTGCTTCGTTCACTACGGGCCACTGGATGTTCCGTGCCGTGGTGAAGAACCTCAACAACGCGCGCTATTTCCGGGCCGGTGGCCAGGATCTGTTCGGGGCCGATATCGCCCTGCCGCAGGTGCCGCGCAATTTCCAGGCGACCATCCAGTACAAGTTCTGATCCACACTTTGTGAACCTCTCGGCAGGGCGGCAGCGATTCGCCGCCCTGCCAAATGCTTATCGGATATTCATGATGTTGCAGATGAAGGGCCTGCGCCACGCGGCCATCGCCTTGGCGCTTGCTGGCACGGCCACCGGCGCCCGTGCCGCCACCACGCCGGCCATGCCGCCTGCGGTGGCCAAGGCCTTGCACTGTGTGCCGGGCGCGGCCTGTGCGGCCAAGATCCCGGTCAAGGTGGTGATCGTCACCATGTTCGAAGTGGGGCAGGACACCGGCGACGCGCCGGGCGAATTCCAGTTCTGGCGCGAGCGGCGCAAGCTCGATGTGCGCATCCCGTTCCCGCAGTCGCACCACGATCTTTTCTACAACCCCGACAGCCAGATCCTGGGCATGGTGACGGGCATGGGCTCGATCCGCTCGGCCACCGCCACGCTGGCGCTGGGGCTCGATCAGCGGTTCGACCTGTCGCACGCCTATTGGCTGGTGGCGGGCATTGCCGGGGTCGATCCGCACCAGGCGACGATCGGCTCGGCCGTGTGGGCGCATTATCTGGTCGATGGCGATCTGGCGCACGAGATCGATGCCCGCGAAATCCCCGCCGGTTGGAAAAGTGGCTACTTCGCGTTGCATTCCAACGGCCCGGACGACAAGCGGCCACAACAGGCGGACGAGGGCGAGATGTTCGCACTCAACCCCGCGCTGGCCGATTGGGCCTATGGCCTGACCAAGGACATCGCGCTGCCCGACAGCGCGCAATTGGCCGCCGCCCGCGCGCCGTTCACCGGCATGGCCCCGGCGCAGTCTCCACCTCGCGTGATGACCGGCGACAACCTGGCCGCGATGACCTTCTGGCACGGCGGCATGATGACGCAGTGGGCCCACGATTGGGTCGATTTCTGGACCGGCGGCAAGGGCGTGTTCGTCACCTCGGCCATGGAAGAAACCGGCACGTTCCAGTCGATCGACTATCTTGCGCGGATCGGCCGGGCCGATCGCAACCGGGTGATGGTGCTGCGCGGTGCGTCCAACTTCACTATGCCGCCGCCCGGTGTGGCGCCGGCCGACTATCTGCTCAAGGAAAACAACAACTATTCCGGCATGCGCGCCTCGCTCGAAGCGCTCTATGCCGTGGGGTCGAAAGTGGTGGACACGCTGCTGGCGGATTGGCCGCGCTATGCCAAGGCGCCGCCCAAGTGACCAGCATCGGCCACAGCGGCGCGATCATCCATGCCGATATCCTGGCAACGATGGACGATGCCGGCACCGAGATTGCCGATGGCGCGCTGATCTGGCGCGACGGCGCCATCGTCGCCTGCGGCACCACCACTGCGCTTGCGCCGCAACTGGCCGGGCTTGACGCGATCGACGCGCGCGGTTGCATCGTCACGCCCGGCCTCGTCAACACGCACCACCACCTCTACCAGTCGCTCACCCGCGCGGTGCCCGGCTGCCAGGATGCCTCGCTGTTCGGCTGGCTCAAGACGCTGTACCCGATCTGGGCACGCTATACGCCCGATGATGTCTTTGCCGCCACGCGGCTCGGCCTGGCCGAACTCGCGCTGTCGGGCTGCACGCTGTCTTCCGATCACCTCTATCTCTTTCCCAACGGCGTGCGCCTGGAAGACACGATCGCCGCGGCGCAGACCATCGGCATCCGCTTTCACCCCACGCGCGGGGCGATGAGCGTGGGCGAAAGCCTGGGCGGCCTGCCGCCAGACAGCCTGGTCGAGGCCGAACCGGCCATCCTTGATGACATGATCCGCGTGATCGACGCGTTCCACGATGCCGGCGAGGGCGCCATGGTGCGGGTCGGCGTGGCGCCATGCTCGCCCTTTTCGGTAAGCCGCGAGCTGATGCGCGATGCCGCGATCCTGGCGCGCGACAAGGGCGTGATGATGCACACCCACCTGGCCGAAGACGCCGACGACGTGCGCTATAGCCTGGAGAAATTCGGCTGCCGCCCGGGCGACTATGCCGAGAGCCTGGGCTGGACCGGGCCGGATGTGTGGCATGCCCATTGCGTGCAGCTCGATCCCAACGAAATCGCGCTGTTTGCCCGCACGCGCACCGGGGTGGCGCATTGCCCCTGCTCGAACTGCCGCCTGGGATCGGGCATCGCGCCTGTGCGCGCCATGCTTGATGCCGGCGTGCCGCTGGGCCTGGGCGTCGATGGTTCCGCCTCGAGCGACAGCGGGCACCTCTTGGCCGAGGCGCGCCAGGCCATGCTGCTGCAGCGCGTGGCTGGCGGGGCCGGGGCGCTTTCCGCGCGCGAGGCCCTGCGCATGGCAACGCGTGGCGGCGCCGAGATTCTCGGCCGGCACGATTGCGGCCAGTTGCAACCTGGCAAACGTGCCGACCTTGCCATCTGGCCCGTGGCGCAGATCGCCTCGACCGGCAGTTGGGACGCGCTGGCGGCGCTGGTCTTTGCCCCGCCGGCAGGGCCGCGCGATGTCTTCGTCGAAGGGCGTGGCGTGGTGCGCGGGGGTGAACTGGTGCTGTCGGCCCAGGCAGACGTGGTGGCCGGCGCGCAAGCGGCGCTCACCCGGCTGATGGCATAGGAACGGATGATCGGCATGATGGAGGCAGCCATGGCAACAGCAGCGATACCCGACGGTGTGTCGGCCCGGTCTGGCCCCAGCGAAAGCGAGCGGCGCGACCCGGCCTATGTGCCGCCGCTGCCCATGGCCGTGGCGCTGGGCGTGCAGCATGTGCTGGCGATGTTCGTGTCGAACATCACGCCGCCGATCATCGTAGCCGGCGCCGCGGGGTTCGGCTTCGGTTCGGCCGATCCATCGGCACTGATCTACATGATCCAGGCGGCCATGCTGTTTGCCGGGGTCGCCACGCTGTTGCAGACCGTGGGGCTGGGCCCGATCGGCGCGCGCCTGCCGCTGGTGCAGGGCACCAGCTTTGCCTTTATTTCGGTGATGATCCCGATCGTGGCCGGCAAGGGCGTGGAGGGAATGGCCGCGCTGACCACTGCCGCGTTCCTGGCCGGGTTGCTGCATGCCGGGCTCAGCCGTCTGGTCGGGCCGATCCGCTTTGCCCTGCCGCCACTGGTCACCGGGCTGGTCGTGCTGATGATCGGGCTGTCACTGGTGCGGGTTGGCGTGGAATATGCCGCGGGCGGGGTGACGCTGCGCGGGCTGCCCGCCTATGGCGCGGCGTCGAGCTGGCTTCTGGCCGGGGTGGTCGTGTTCGTGACGCTGGGCCTCAAATTCTTTGGCCGCGGCGTGCTGTCCACTGCCGCCGTGCTGCTTGGCCTGCTGGCTGGCTATGGCGTGGCGCTGGCCATGGGCCGCGTGGATTTTGCCTCCGTGGCGCAGGCGCACTGGCTGATGCTGCCACGGTTCTTGGCCTTTGGCTGGGAACTTTCGCCCTCGGCCATCCTGGGGTTCTGCCTGATCGGCTTCGTCTCGTCGATCGAATCGATCGGGGATGTCGAGGCGATCTGCGAAAACGGGGCAGGGCGGCGCGCCACCGACAAGGAAGTGATGGGCGCGGTTGCGGCCGACGGCGTGGGCACGGCGCTCTCTGCCCTGTTCGGCGCCATGCCCAACACCACGTTCAGCCAGAACGTGGGCCTGATCGCCATGTCGGGCCTGATGAGCCGTTTCGTGGTGACCTTGGGCGCGCTGTTCCTGATCCTGTGCGGCCTGCTGCCCAAGATCGGCGCGGTGATCACCACCGTCCCGATCGAAGTGCTGGGCGGCGGGGTCATCGTGATGTTCGGGATGGTCGCGTCCTCGGCGCTCGCGATGCTGTCCAGCGTCGAATGGAACCAGCGCAACATGCTGGTGGCGGGCACCGCCCTGTCGGTCGCGCTGGGCCTTCAGCTAGAGCCCGAGGCGCTGGGCCACCTGCCGGAAACCGCGCGCATCTTGCTGTCGTCGGGCGTGATGCCGGTGGCCGTGATCGCGCTGGTGCTCAACCTGGTGCTGCCCAAAGATGTATGAGCGCGCACATTTTTGCAACGGCGCGTGATAATCATTGCGTTTGATCGAACACCCCAGCAGCGGCATCATGGCCCCATCGCGTTGAAACGATAAGGTAATGTTGCCCATGGCCACGGCCCCGCTCGCGTCTTTCGAACCGGTTGTTCCGCAAGGCTGCACGTTTGCGCCACAGGATTGGGCGATCCTTGCACGCCACTGGTATCCCGTTGCCCTGGCGCGGGAAGTGGGTGAGGCGCCGATCAAGGCGCGGCTGCTCGATCAGCCGCTGGTGATCTATCGCGCCCAGGATACGCTGGTAATCGCCCCGGACCGCTGCCCACATCGCGGCGTGCCGCTCAGCATGGGACGGGCCAACGGGCGCGGGGTGGAATGCCCCTATCACGGGCTCACCTTCGGCGCGGGCGGGCGCTGTGTGCATGTGCCCGCGCAGCCACAACGATCGATCCCGGCGCAGTTCCATCTTCACACCTACCCGGCGGTGGAACGCTATGGTCTGATCTGGACGTGCCTCGATCCCGCCGCAACCGCGCCGGATGCTGACGCGATAATTGCCATGCCCCATTGGGACGAGGCCGGCTTTCAGCAGATCGTCTGCCCGTGGATCGACATCAACGGGTCGGCCGGACGGCAGATCGAGGGCTTTCTCGATGTCGCGCATTTTGCCTTCATCCACAGCGAAAGCTTTGCCGATCCCGATAACGCCGAGGTGCCCGATTATCGGCCGCGCCGCACGGCAAAGGGTTTCGAGGCGGAATATTGGAGCAACGTGGCCAACTATCCCAAGGGCGTGGACAAGGCGCCGCCGGGCTTTCGCTGGCTGCGCCACTTCCGCTGCCATGTTCCCTTCACCGCGACGCTCGAAGTGCATTTTCCAGGCGACGATCGCCTGGTGCTCCTCAACGCCGCATCGCCGGTTTCGGCCACGGAAACCCGCCTGTTCGTGCCGATCGCGCGCAATTTCGATACCGACCAACCCGTGCAGGGCGTCTATGATTTCAACCGTCAGGTGTTTGAAGAAGACCGCGCCATGGTCGAGGCGCAATGGCCCGCGCAACTGCCGCTCGATCCCACCGCCGAAGCGCACCTGGCCGCAGACATGAGCTCGATGTTCTACCGCCGCGCGCTGCGCGACCTGGGCCTGCGTGGCAGCTGATCGGGCGGGCAGGGTTGGCGGAAGGGGTGGGATTCGAACCCACGGATGCTTGCACATCGGCGGTTTTCAAGACCGCTGCAATCGACCACTCTGCCACCCTTCCGGCGCGCCGCCGATAGCGGTTGTCATGCGATGCGCAAAGAGGTTTTGCACGGCCATCCCCGCAAAATGCGCAAATCGGGCGATTTTCGGCAGGCTTGGCGCCTCACCCTGGCGCGGGGGTGTTCCATTGTCGGGCAAGGCATGCAAGACAACCTGCAATGATGGCCCAACCGATCCCTTTCGTTTCAACCGCTAATTCTTCCCGCCCGGCACAGGCAATGCTGTGGGGCCACCGTGCCTGGCGGCGCCTGGCGATGGGGGCGGCGCTGGCGCTGGCCGCGCTGGCTGGCCCGGCGGTGGCGCAAGACAGCGAAGAGGCCGGCTTTCAGGGCTATCTGCAACTCCTCGCCGCCAAGGCGCGCGGGGCAGGGGTGCGCGAGCAGACGATTGCCAGCGTGCTGCCGGGGCTCACGTTCAACCCGCGGGTGATCGCGTTCGATCGCAGCCAGCCCGGTGGCGCACAATCGGGCGGGGGCACGCCCTCGTTCGAGCCCTATCGCCGGCGCCACGTGGATTCGGTGCGGATTGCCAAGGGGCGGCGCATCTATGCCGAATCGATGCAGCAGATCGAAGCCGTCAGCCGCCGTTATGGCGTGCCCGGCCCGATCATCCTGGCAATCTGGGGGCATGAGAGCAATTTCGGCAGCTATACCGGCGATTTCGATCTGCCGCGCTCGCTGGCCTCGCTCGCTTTCGAAGGACGACGGCGCGAGCTTTTCGCTGACGAATTCGTTGCCGTGCTCAAGATGATCGATCGCGGCGTGCCCCGGCAAAAGCTGGTCGGCAGCTGGGCCGGCGCATTCGGCAATCCGCAGTTCCTGCCCAGTGTCTATCTGCGCGTGGCGCAGGATGCCGATGGCGATGGTCTGCCTGATATCTGGGCGAGCCGCGCCGACACCATCGCCTCGATCGCCAACTATTTCCGCGATGCCGGCTGGCGCCCCGGCCAACCCTGGGGCTTTGCCGTGACCGCGCCGGCCGGGCTCGACCGCAGCCGCCTGGGCACGGCACTGGCCAGCCCGCGCTGCCCGCTGGTGTTTGCCCGGCACAGCCGCTGGCGCACCCTGCGCGAATGGCGCGCCATGGGCATCATGCCCCAGGCCGGCGTCTGGCCTGCCGGCGACGATACGCTCGCCACCTTTTTCGAGCCGGACGGACCCGGGCGCACGGCATATTTGCTAACCGGAAATTATCGGGTCATCCTCGATTACAACTGCTCGAACTTTTACGCCCTGTCCGTGGGATTGCTCGCCGATGAAATCAGCCGCTGATCGCCTTCGCCTGACTGCTGCCGCCCTGGCCATCCCCCTGGTGCTGGGCAGCGGCACAGCACACATGGCCCTGGCCCAGGCGGTCAGCGGCCCGGCGGCCGATTACCCCATGGTGCTGGGCGCGCCCTTCGCGGTTGGCGGGGTGACCTATACCCCCGCCGACACGATGAACTATGATGCGGTTGGCTATGCCGTGCCCGATGCCGAAGGCGGCGGCGGGATCAGCGGCGCGCATCGCACGCTGCCCTTGCCGAGCTATGTCGAGGTGACCTCGCTCGATACCGGGCGCACGATCCTGGTTCGGCTCGAACGGCGCGGCCCGATGGAGGGCGATGGGCTGGTGGCGCTTTCGCCCGGTGCCATCGCGCAATTGGGGTTGAACGGCACGCATGCACCGGTGCGCGTGCGGCGCGTCAACCCGCCAGAGGCCGAGCGTGCCCTGCTGCGCAATGGGCAGCAGGCGCCGGCCCGCATGGATACGCCGCCCGGCCTGCTCACCGCGCTCAAGCGCAAGCTGGGCATTCTCCCGCCGGCCGAGCCCAAGCCCGAACTGCTCGCCGCCGCCCTTGCGGGCAAGCAGCCGCCAGCACCCATGCCGACAGCAACGCCGCCGGCCCCGGCGCCCAAGCCGGTCATGCGCAACACCACGCCGATGCCCGCGCCGCGCCCGCCTGCGCCGGTTGCCCCCACGCCGGCGGCCAAGCCCGCCGCGCCGGCACCGGCGCCCAAGGCCGCTGCCGCGCCCCGGCCCGAACCCAAGGCACCGGCAAAGCCAGAGCCAAAGCCGGCAGCAAGGGGCGAGCACCAGGCCACAGCGCCGGCGCATCCGGCGCATTCTGCGGCCTATGTCGTGCAGGTTGGCGCCTTTTCCACGCGCGCCAATGCCGAAAAGGCCGCGCGCGAAGTGGGCGGCGCGGTGACGCCCGCCGGCAAGTTCTTCCGCGTGCGCATTGCCGCTGGTTCACAGGACGATGCCAAGGCGGCTCTGGGCAAGGCGAAGCGGGCGGGCTATGCCGATGCCCAGATCCAGCGCGCGCCATAAGGCAGGCGGGCTGGTCCCATCGTGAATTCGGGGTTTTGCTTGCGCCGTCTGCTTTCTGTTGCCGTTGCCCTGGCCGTCACGGCCGCCGTTGCCGTGCCTGCCCAGGGCATGAAGTCTCCGCACGTGCAGGTGTCGGCCGATCCCGCCCATCCGCCCGAGGTGGTGGCGCCGATCGCCCTGCTGATTGACGTCAATTCCGGGCGGGTGCTGTTCGAGCGGCAATCCCACCGCCGCTTCGTGCCGGCTTCGCTCACCAAGATCATGACCAGCTATGTCGCGTTCGAACTGGCCGCGCAGGGCAAGCTCAAGCTCGATACCAGCTTTGCCATGCGGCCCGAAACGTTTCGCCAGTGGCATGGCGTGGGCAGCACGATGTTCCTGGAAAACAACAGCCAGACGCGCGTGGCCGATCTGCTGGAAGGCATCGTGACGGTCTCGGCCAACGATGCCTGCGTCGTGCTGGCAGAGGGCGTTTCGGGCAACGTGCCCGGCTTTACCGCGCTGATGAACGCGCAGGCCCGTGCGCTGGGCATGCGTGACACGCACTACAACACGCCCAATGGCTGGATGGACGAGGGCCGCACCTATGTTTCGGCGGCAGACCTGGCCACGCTGAGCACGGCGCTGATCACCCGCCACCCCGATTTCTATCGCCGGTTCTATGGCCACGAAACCATGATCTGGAACGGCATCGAGCAGCGCAACCACAACCCGCTCTATGGCGTGGTGAACGGCGCCGATGGCGTCAAGACCGGCTTTACCAACGAGGCCGGCTATGGCCTGGTCGGATCGGCCCAGCGCAACGGGCGCCGCCTGATGATGGTGGTTGGCGGCTATGACCGGCCGCAGGACCGTGCCCGCGACGGCGCGGCGCTGATCGAATGGGGCTTTGCCGCGTTCGATGAAAAGCCGCTGTTCGCCGCCGGAGACCATGTCGGCAGCGCCCGGGTGCAGGGCGGCACCGTGGCCAGCGTCGGCCTGGTGGCGCCGCGTCCGCTCGCCATGCTCGTTGGCCATGGCCAGGCGGTGCGCCCCACGTTGTCGATCCGTTACAAGGGGCCGCTGCGCGCGCCGATCGCCAAGGGGCAGGAAGTGGCCACGCTGGTGGTGCGCGCGCCGGGCCAGCCCGACGCACGCCTGCCCTTGGCGGCGGCAGAAGCCGTGCCCACGGGCGGCCTGTTTGACCGCCTGCGCAATGGCTTTGCCGCGATGACCGGGCAATGAGCGGCGCTGGTTCCACCGGCCGCTTCGTGGTGTTCGAGGGCGGCGAGGGCGCGGGCAAATCGACCCAGGCGCGCCTGCTGGTCCAGGCCCTGGCCGCGCGCGGGATCGGCGCGGTGCTCACCCGCGAACCGGGCGGAACCCCCGGCGCCGAGGCCATCCGCACCCTGCTGTTGAGCACGCAGGGCGAGGGCTGGGGGGCACGGGCCGAAGCGCTGTTGTTCGCGGCCGCGCGCGCCGACCATGTCGAGCGGTTGATCCGCCCGGCGCTGGCTCGGGGCGAATGGGTGATCTGCGACCGCTTCATCGACAGCAGCCGCGCCTATCAGGGCGGCGGCAACGGGCTGTCCGATGCTGATGTCATGACGCTTCACGCGATTGGCAGCGAAGGATTGCTGCCCGATTGCACGATCCTGCTGGAATTGCCGGCGCAAGAGGCTGCGGCACGCTGCGCGCTGCGCGACCAGGGGCAGGCAGACCGGATCGGCGGGCGCGATGCCGCCTACCACGCCCGCGTTGCCGCCGCATTCGATGGCTTTGCCGCTGCCGAGCCGGAGCGCTTTGCCCGTGTGTCCGCGCTGGGCAGCCCCGAGGCCGTCGGCGCGCGCATTCTCGCTGCGCTGGCGCCGTGGATGCCGCCAGCATGCTGATCGGCCACGAACACCCATGGGAAACCTGGAATGCGGCCATGGCTGGCCAGCGCATGCACCACGCATGGCTGCTGGCCGGTCGCGAGGGGCTGGGCAAGGCCAGCTTTGCGCTGGAGGCCGCCGCCAAGCTGGTGGCAGAGCCGGGCGTGCCGCAACCGCCGGCCCTGCATCACCCCGATATCCTGGTGCTCGAACCGCTCCCCGCCAACGATGATGAGGCGAAGAAGCGTGACGATGGGCGGCCTTATGCCCGCAAGCGCAACATCAACGTGGAGCAAATCCGCGCGATGCTCCATCGCCTGCACACCCGACCCACACTGGGCGCCCGCCGCGCGGTAATCGTCGACGCGGCCGACCATCTGGAAAAAGGCGCGGTCAACGCGCTGCTCAAGGGATTGGAAGAGCCGCCGCAGGGCACGTTCTTCCTGCTCGTGGTGCATCAGCTTGGGCGCTTGCTGCCCACGGTGCGCTCGCGCTGCCAGGTGCTGCGCTTCCGCCCGCTGGACCTCAAGGAAATGAACGAAGCCGTTTCATTATCCGCGCCCGAACTCGATGCCGAAACGCGCGCCGCCGCCATTGCCGTGGCGCATGGCTCGCCCGGGGCCGCACTGACCTTTGCCACCCAAGACCTTGGCCGCCCGCTGGCGCTGTTGCGCCAGATCCTGCGCAGCGGCGATCCCGACCTTGGCCTGCGCGGCGAACTGGGCAGCGCCTTGGGCGCGCGGCCCGATCGCGAGCGCTTGCTGGCAACGATCGAGGCGGCGCGCACCGTTCTGGCCGATGAAGTGAGCCAGGCCGGCGCCGACAACCGCCTGGCGATCATCGCGGCGCACCAGCATCTGGTGGAGCTCGCGCGCGAGGTGCCGACACACAACTTTGATCCGGCGTTGCTGGTTATGGAAATCGGCGGGTTGCTGGCGCGCGCTGCGCGCACTAGAGCGGGGGCAACATCCCGCTGAAGGAAGCGACTGTCGCCATGGGCGAACCCTATTACATCACTACCGCCATTTCCTATCCCAACGGCAAGCCGCATATCGGCCATGCCTATGAAGCGATCGCTGCCGATGTGATCGCGCGGTTCCACAAGGCGATGGGCCGCGACGTGCGCCTGCAGACCGGCACGGACGAGCACGGCCTGAAAATGGCGCAAAAGGCGCGCGACCTGGATCTGACACCGGCACAGCTCAGTGATCAGATGTCGCAGCATTTCATCGACATGTGCGGCGCATTGAACGTCAACTATGACGTGTTCCTGCGCACCACCGAGCCGCGCCACCACACCGCCAGCCAGGAAATCTGGAAGCGCATGGAAGCCAATGGTGATCTCTATCTCGATCGCTACGAAGGCTGGTACTCGGTGCGTGACGAGGCCTATTACGACGAGAGCGAACTGGTCGAAGGGGAAGGGGGCGCCAAGCTTTCCCCCCAGGGCACCCCGGTGGAATGGACCGTGGAGGAAAGCTGGTTCTTCCGCCTGTCGAAGTATCAGGACAAGCTGCTGGCGCTCTATACCGACAATCCTGAGTTCATCCGGCCCGAGGCACGCCGCAACGAGATGATCGCGTTCGTCTCGCAGGGCCTGCGCGACCTTTCGGTTTCGCGCACCAGCTTTGACTGGGGGGTCAAGGTGCCGGGCAGCGACAACCACGTGATGTACGTGTGGGTCGATGCGCTGACCAACTATCTCACCGGCCTTGGCTGGCCGGAAGAAACCGAAGCCTTTGCAAAGTATTGGCCGGCAAACCTGCATCTGATCGGCAAGGACATCGTGCGCTTTCACACGATCTACTGGCCCGCTTTCCTGATGAGCGCCAACCTGCCGGTGCCGCACCAGGTGTTCGGCCACGGCTTCCTGCTCAACCGCGGGCAGAAGGAATCCAAGTCGGTGGGCAACGTGACCGACCCGATCGCGCTGGCCGAGCGCTTTGGCGTGGACGCGGTGCGCTATTTCTTCATGCGCGAAGTGGCATTCGGCCAGGATGGCTCGTGGTCGCCCGAGGCGATCGTGACGCGCTGCAATGCCGAGTTGGCCAACAGCTATGGCAACCTGGTCCAGCGCGTATTGTCCATGATATTCAAGAACATGGACGGGAAACTCGACACGTTTTCGAGTGCCGAGGCCGACGACGTGCTGCTCGCCACGGTCCACGCTGCCGCAGCCGAAGATCTGCCGCGCGAATTTGCCGCGCTCAATTTCTCCGCCGGGATCGACGCGTGGATGCGCGCGGTCTTTGCCTGCAACGCCTATATCGACGAGCAGGCGCCGTGGACGCTGCGCAAGACCGACCCGGAACGAATGCGCGCCGTGCTGCTTACCCTGTTCATGGCCATTCGCGACCTGACCATTGCCATTGCCCCGATCGTGCCAACGGCAGCGGGCAAGGTGCTTGACCAGCTGGGAATTCCGGCGGGCGAGCGCGGCTATGGCGCCTTGCACCATGCCGGCTGGTACATGGAACGCGTGGCCACCGGGGAAGCGCTGACGCAGCCGGTTGGCGCGTTCCCGCGGCTCGAGCTTCCGGCCGAGGAAGGCGCGAGCGCCTGATGCTGATCGATTCCCATTGCCACCTCATCTACGAAGGCCTGGTCGATCGCCAGGCCGACGCTCTGGCGGCGGCCCGCGCGCGGGGCGTGCGCGGGTTCCTCAATATCTCCACGCGGGAGCGCGAGTGGGAAGCGGTGGTGGCCGTGGCCCATCGCGAACCCGACGTGTGGGCAAGCGTGGGCATCCACCCGCACGAGGCCGACGCCCACGCCGATCTGGGCGCTGCGGTGCTGGCCGCCGCAACGGCAGATCCGCGCGTGATCGGCATCGGTGAAACCGGGCTCGATTACTTTTACGATCATTCCGACCGCCAGGTGCAGCAAGACCTGTTCCGCATGCACATCGGCGTGGCGCGGGACACCGGCCTGCCGCTGATCATCCACACGCGCGATGCCGAGGACGATACGCTGCGCATCCTAAGCGAAGAAATGGGGAAGGGCGCCTTCCCGGCGTTGATCCATTGCTTCACCGCCAGCGCCGGCTTTGGCCACGCGGTGCTCGACCTGGGCTTGACGATCTCGATTTCGGGCATCGTCACGTTCAAGAACGCCAAGGACTTGCAAGGCTTTGTTGCCGAGATTCCCGAGGACCGCCTGCTGGTGGAAACCGACGCGCCGTTCCTGGCGCCGATTCCCCATCGCGGCAAAAAGTGCGAACCGGCGTTCGTGGCCGATACCGCCGCGTTTGTCGCCGCATTGCGTGGTGTCACGATCGAGCAACTGGGCGCGGTGACCACCAACAACTTCTTCCGCCTGTTCAGCAAGGCGGAAAGGACCGCGGCATGAAGTTGGTCATGCTGGGTTCGGGCACGTCAACCGGCGTGCCACGCATCGGCAACGACTGGGGGGAATGCGATCCGGCCGAGCCGCGCAACCGCCGCACCCGCGTGGCGATTGTGGTGGAAGGCGCCGACGGCGCGCGCATCCTGGTCGATACACCCACCGATCTGCGTCACCAGCTGCTCGCGACCGAAATCGACCGGATCGATGGCGTGGTCTGGACGCACGACCATGCCGATCACACCCACGGCATCGACGATCTGCGCCCGTTGCGCATGGGCCGCGGTGCACCGATCCCAGGCTATGCCGCCGATGAAACCGTGCGCCGCCTGCGCCAGCGCTTTGGCTATGTCTTTGCCGGGCAGCATGGCTACCACACCATTTGCAACCTCGATAACCTCGATCGCGTGCGCATGGTTGCTGGCATCGCCATCAGCCATTGCCAGATGGCCCATGGCCCGGCGCAATCGACCGCGTTCCGGTTCGACCAGAATGGCAAGTCGATCGGCTATGCGACGGATTTTTCGGAAATAAACGACGACATGATCAACCTGTTCTACCGGGTTGACGTGCTGGTCGTCGATGCCTTGCGGCGACAGCCGCATCCCACGCACGCCCATCTGGCGATGGCGTTGGAACTGGTGGAAACCTGCCGGGCTGGCCAGGCGGTTCTGACCCATCTCGACAAGTCGATGGATTATCGCACGCTGTGCGGCGAAACGCCCGACAACGTCCAGCCAGGCTATGACGGCCTGGAAATCAGCCTGTGAGCAGGGGGTAAGCGCCACGCCATGATCACGCCCGATCGCATCGTTGCCTTGATCGGCCTGGTCATGGCGCTGGTCCTGGTATCGCGCAACGGCGCGCTGCGCCGCGAGCAATGGCCGGCACGGCTCCAGATGGCGCTGATCTGGGGCGTGATCATCGTGCTGACGGCCTTGGTCTATACCTGGCTCAAAGCCCGCTAATCCGGGCTTCAAGCCAAGTTCATTTTACATAATACATATTATCCATACAACATAACATTCCGGGAGGGCGATGCCGATCACACCGCCGCGCCCGCCAGGATCTGCTTGAGCGCGGCAACGTGTTCGGCAAAGCGCTGGCGCCCAATCGCCGTGATCCGCGCCCAGGTACGCTGCCGGCCATCGACCGGCGCCTTGCGCAGCGCAATCAGCTCTGCGTCAGCCAAGGCTGACAGATGCTTGGACAGCACGGAATCGCTGCACTTGGTAATGTCGCGCAGCCGGGCGAATTCGGCGTCCTGCACGTGGCTCAACACGGCCATGACCTGCAGCCGCGCGGGCGCCTGGAGCAATGGTTCCAGCCCATCGAGATCGGCCATGGTTTCAGCCTCGGTCGCCATGCTCATGCCTCTTGCATTTCGCGCACGAACACGCGCTGCCACGTCACACTGCCCCAATAGCTGATGCCAAAGGTGACCACCGCCAGCGCCACGCTGAGCAGCGGCATGCCGGCATCAAAGCTGGCCCAGACACTGGCGATATAGAGCGCGGCAATGGCGACCAGCAGCAGCGCTACCACGCGCCGCGTGCGCCCACGGCGATAGCCGTTGATGAACACCCCGAGCCGGCGACGGTCAGACATCACGCAGGCCACGATCCCAGCCATCACCGCGACGAACAACGCGATGCGCCAGCCAAACGCCACCGCCGGCGTTGCCACCAGCACCGCTTCGCACAAGGCGAAAGCCGCGTGGCGCCAGGGCGGACAGGCGAGCGTGGCCAGCTCGCGCTGCGCGCCAACGACGGCACCGAGGGCGGCGCGGGCTTCATCTTTTCCAATTGCGCTCATGATGTTATTCCTCACTTTCCATGTTGGAAAGCGATATATCAAGCTTTCCGATTCGGAAAGTGATAATTTTCCAAAACGGAAAGTGATGCCTCTGGGGTGCTTGAGGGGTGCCATTTGTGCGTTTGCCGCCTAGAAGCAGCGCCATGTCTGATACCGTTTCCGCACCCGCCGCATCGTCCCCCTCGCTCGTCCGCCTGTTGGCGATCATGGCCCGGTTGCGTGATCCGCACGGCGGCTGCGAATGGGATCTGGCGCAGGATTTCGCGTCGATCGCGCCCTACACGATCGAGGAAGCCTATGAGGTGGCCGATGCCATCGCGCGGAATGACATCGCCGCCCTGCGCGAGGAACTGGGCGATCTGCTGCTCCAGGTGGTGTTTCACAGCCGCATGGCGCAGGAGGCCGGCCATTTCGCGTTTGACGATGTGGCCGCCGCGATTGCCGACAAGATGGAGGATCGCCATCCGCACATCTTTGGCGGCGAGGATGATCACGGCCAATCGCGCGAGGAGCGCTGGGAAAACCGCAAGGCCGCCGAGCGCGCCGCCAAGGGCGCGCAGAGTGCGATGGATGGCGTCGCCCTCGCCCTGCCCGCGCTGATGCGCGCGGAAAAGCTGCAGAAGCGCGCCGCGCGCGTCGGGTTCGACTGGCCCGATACGGCCGGGCCCACCGCCAAGGTGATCGAGGAACTGGACGAACTGGCGGCGGCGCAAACCGCGGCGGAACAGCTCGATGAGGCGGGCGACCTGCTGTTTGCCGCCGTCAACGCGGTGCGCGCCTATGGCGTTGCCCCCGAAGACGCGCTGCGCCACGCCAATGCCAAGTTCGAGCGGCGTTTCCGCGCGATGGAGGCATTGGCGCAAGGGCGCTTTGCCACGCTGGACCTCGATGCCCAGGAAGCGCTGTGGCAGGCGGTGAAAGTGTCAGAGCGTGGTGAAGCGGCCGATATCAGCGAGGCTTAACCGCACGCTGAGGCGCAGCGCCGTCTGGTCTTCGTTGGGCTCTTCGCGCAGCACCTCACCATGCGCGTGCAGCCAGGCGAGGCGCTGGCCATCGCTGACCGGCACGGTGAGTTCCAGCACTTGCGCGTTCCCGGTCAGCATCTCGCTCAAGACGCTGAGCAGCGTATCGGTGCCCTCCCCCGTCATCGCGGAGATCGGCACGACCTTTTGCTCGGGCACGCCATGGGCGATCATCGCATCGCGCATGGCACGTTCGTCTTCGCCCAGCAGATCCCACTTGTTCCAGGCCTCGACGATCGGGATCTCGCTGCCCCCTTCCCCGATCACGCCCAGGTCGGTGAGGATTTCCTCGACCTCGGCCTTTTGCTGGGCCGCCGCCGGATTGGCGATATCACGCACGTGCACGATCACGTCGGCCGCCGTCACTTCTTCCAGCGTGGCGCGGAACGCCGCCACGAGCTGAGTCGGCAGATCGGAAATGAAGCCGACCGTGTCTGACAGAATCGCCTTTTCAACGCCCGGCATGCGGATCGCCCGCATCGTGGGGTCGAGCGTGGCGAACAGCAGGTCTTCGGCCATCACCGCGGCGCCGGTCAGGCGGTTGAACAGCGTGGATTTTCCGGCATTGGTATAGCCGACCAGGGCGATCACCGGCCATGGCGCGCGCTGGCGCCTTTCGCGGTGCAGGCCACGGGTGCGGCGCACCTGCTCCAGTTCGCGGCGCAAGCGTGCCATGCGGTTGCGGATCATCCGCCGGTCCGCCTCGATCTGGGTTTCGCCCGGACCGCCGAGGAAGCCAAAGCCACCGCGCTGGCGTTCCAGGTGGGTCCACGAGCGGACCAGGCGCCCGGCCTGGTAATCGAGATGGGCGAGTTCCACCTGCAGCCGCCCTTCGGCGGTGGCGGCACGTTCGCCAAAGATTTCGAGGATCAACCCGGTGCGGTCGATCACCTTGCGCTTGAGCTTGTCTTCCAGGTTGCGCTGCTGGATCGCCGACAAGGCGCCATCGACGATGACCAGTTCGGCCTCGTTCTGTGTCGCACTGACGGCGAGGCGTTCGACCTGCCCTTCCCCAAACAGCGTGCCGGGGCGCACTGCGCGAATCGGCACGATGAACGCGTCGACCACCTCGATACCGATGGCGCGGGCCAGGCCCTGCCCTTCTTCCAGGCGCGCTTCGGCATCCTCGCCCAAGCCGCCCCGCTGGCGGATATCGGGCAGAACGACAATGGCGCGCGCGCCACGGGTGACTTCGCCTTCGATGTCACCCGCATTGCGTCCAAATTCGAAAGTGCTCAGTTCGCTTCGCCTTCCCAGTCACCCGTCAGATCGACATGGCCGGCCGGCTGAATCGTCGAGACGGCATGCTTATAGGCAAGCTGCACATAGCCTTCGCGTTCCAGCAGCATGCAAAAAAGGTCATAGGCCGCGACCTTGCCCTGCAGCATGACGCCGTTGACGAGGAACATCGTGACCTGCACGCCGGCATCGCGCACGCTCGACAGGAACACTTCCTGCAACAGGCGCTTCTTGCCGTTTTCGTCGTTGCCACTCTGGAAGTGGGCAACCGACAGCTGCTGGCCCGGCATGATCGTGGAGATAGCGTGCTTGTAGACCAGCTGCGACTGGCCATCGCGGCGCAGCAGGATCGAGAAGTTGTCGAACCAAGTGACGATGCCCTGCAGCTTGACGCCCTTCACCAGAAACATGGTGACGGGAATCTTGTTCTTGCGCAGATGGTTGAGGAACACGTCCTGAAGGTTCTGGCCCTTCACCGCGCCGCCGCTGGCAACAGGTGCGGGCGCAGGCGCAGCGGCCTCGGCAGGGGCTGCGACTTCGGCCTTGGCGCGCGGGCGCGCGGACAGGGTCTTTCCGGTCATTCTTGTGACTCCGTTCTATTGGCGGGCCCCGGTCCTTTCGGCGCTAATCCGGGCTTCGCGATCTGGCCCACGATCATTGCGGTGCAAGATGACACGGCAATGGCCATGGGCCGGCTTCGAACCTTGTCTTATGGCCGCTTTGCCGCGGCGTAAACCGGGTTTTTGTCGCAAACCTTCGCTTGTGCGCAAAAGCCTGGTGGAACGCCCGCCAGGCGGTCAGTCCTCGTCCTCGTCCTCGCGTCGCTCGGCCATGCCCAGCAGCTTGAGCTTGCGATGCAGGGCAGAGCGTTCCATCCCGATGAAGCTGGCGGTCTTGGAGATGTTGCCGGAAAAGCGCCGGATCTGCACCTTGAGGTACTCGCGCTCGAAATTCTCGCGCGCCTCGCGCAGCGGCACACCCATCAGCGCCGAGGTGCCGGTATCGGCGCCGAGCCGGGTGGAGACGATTTCGGCCGGCAGCATGTCAGCCTCGATCCGGGCCAGGCGCTCGCGCGGGGTAAGGATGATCGTGCGCTCCACCACATTGCGCAGCTGGCGCACATTGCCCGGCCAGTCATAGCTTTGCAGCGCGGCCATGGCCTCGGGCGTGATGCCCGGCGGCGAAACGCCCTGCTCACTGGCATAGCGCGTGAAGAAATGATCGACCAACGAGGGGATGTCGTCGCGCCGATCGGTCAGCGGCGGGATCGCCACCGGCACCACGTTGAGGCGGTAGAACAAGTCTTCGCGGAAGCGCCGCTCGGCAATTTCCTTTTCCAGCGGTCTCGAGGACGAGGAAACGACGCGCACGTCAACGCGGATCTGGCGATGGCCACCCACGCGCACAAAGGCCTGTTCGGTCAGGACGCGCAGGATGCGGGCCTGGCTGGATGGCGGCATGTCAGCGACTTCGTCAAGGAACAGCGTGCCGCCATCGGCCATTTCCAACAGGCCGGCGCGCACCAGCTTGCCATCGGCCTCTTCCCCGAACAGTTCCTGTTCAAAGCGTTCGGGGGTGATGCGCGCGGAATTGACAGTGATGAAGGCGTTCTGCGCGCGCGGGCTCCAGCTGTGGAGCAGGCGCGCGGCCACTTCCTTGCCCGATCCCGCCGGGCCGGTGATCAGCAGGCGGCTGCCGGTATTGGCCACCCGCTTCAACGTGGCGCGCACCTGGTTGATGGCGGCCGAATTGCCGGTGAATTCTTCCGAGGCGACGAAGCCCTGGCGCAGGCGCTGGTTTTCGCGGCGCAGGCGTTCGGTTTCCGTGGCCCGCTCCACCAGCAGCAGCAGGCGCTCGGCCTCGAACGGCTTTTCGAGAAAATCCATCGCGCCGCGGCTGATGGCCGAAACGGCGGTGTCGATATTGCCGTGACCGGAAAAGATGATCACCGGCAGTTCCGGCTCGCGCTTCTTGATCTCGTCCAGCACTTCGAGGCCGTCCATCGGGCTGCCGTGCAACCACACGTCGAGCAGCACCAGGCTGGGCCGGCGTTCGTCCACTGCTGCCAGGGCCGATGTGCTGTCACCGGCGAGGCGGCAGCCATAGCCTTCGTCGCTGAGCACGCCCGCCACGAGTTCGCGGATGTCACGTTCATCGTCGACGATCAGGATATCGAGAGCCATGGGAATTTCTAAGTCCTGTGGAAAAAGCCTGATGGAACCGTGCGTTGCAGAAAAGATCAATGCGGCGTGGCAATCACCGTATCGACAGGCGGTGGATTGGCCGGGGCGACGCCCCCGACCTGGGCCAGGGGATCGCGGGCAAAGCGCATGGTCACGCGGGTGCCGCCCTCGGGCTCGTTGGCAAAGGCCATGTCGCCGCCGTGCTCCTCGACGATCTTGTTGACGATCGCCAAGCCCAGCCCGGTGCCCTTTTCACGCGTGGTGACATAGGGCTCGAGAATGCGCTCGCGCTCGACCGGCAGGCCGACGCCATTGTCGATCACGGTGACGGTAACGGCGGCGTCATCGGCATGAAGCTGCACCGAGATCCGGCCACGGTAATCAAGGTCAGACACCTTGGCGCGCTGCTGCTCGATCGCCTCTACCGCGTTCTTGAGCACATTGGTCATCACCTGGCCGAACTGGTGGCGATCGCACTGGAACGGCACGGCCGGCGCATCGCTGGTAAAGCTGAAGCTGACCTCGCCATGCGCGACTTCCTGGAGGAACAGAGCCTGGCGCACCAAGTCGCTGGCATCCTCGCTGCGGAACACCGGTTTGGGCAGGCGCGCGAACGAGGAGAACTCGTCCACCATCTTGCGCAGATCGCCGACCTGGCGAATGATCGTGGCGGTCAGTTCCTCGAACAGTTCGGGATCGGTCACGATCTGGCGGCGATAGCGGCGCTTGAGGCGCTCGGTCGCCAGCTGGATCGGCGTCAGCGGGTTCTTGATCTCGTGCGCGATGCGGCGCGCCACGTCGGACCAGGCCGCGCGGCGCTGGGTGATCAGCTGGCGGGTGATATCCTCGAACGTGATCACGTGGCCGTGGCGATCGGCCCGTGCCTTGACCGCCAGCGTGAGCAGTTCACCCTGGCGGGCATATTGCACGATGCCGCTGCTTTCGCCGTTGGCCACGAGCTGCGCGATCTGCGGCGCGATTTCGGTCAGCGTGCGGCCATCGGCCGATACGCCGGGATCTTCGAGCAGCAGCTTCTGCGCCGAGGAGTTCATCAGCTGGATCGTGCCATCTGGCCCGACCGAAACGATGCCGGCGGTGATCGATTCCAGCACGGTTTCGATGAACACGCGCCGCACGTCGAGCTGGGCATTGGCATTGACCAGCGCCTGCGTCTGCCCTTCCAGTTGCGCGGTCATGCGGTTGAATGCGCGGGTCAGCATGCCGACCTCGTCGATGTTCTTGACCGGTGCCACGCGCATGGAAAAGTTGCCGCTGCCCACACTGCGCGCAGCCTTGACCAGTTCGGCCAGCGGGGCAACCTGGCGATCGGCAAAGCGCAGTGCCACCCACACGGCCAACATCACCAGTGCCAGGCTGATCACGAACAGCGCGATGTTGAAGCGCAGCTGGATTGCCCGCGCGCTGCGGCTGAGCACGTCATAGGCAGACAGCACGCTGTTGGCGCGTTCGAACTGGTTGAGCGCCAGCTTGTCGGAATTGCGCGCCACATAAAGGTAGATACCGCGCTGGTGGTCGATCGCGGTGACCGCCTCGATCCGCTCGGCAGAGGCGTTTACGACGACCTGCTCCCCAGCGTCGAGCTTGCGCAGTTCATCCGGCGTGATGCGCTCGCGGTTGTCCTTCGCATTGGGATCGACGATGGCGGCGGTGCGCAGGGTGCCATCGCGGCCGCGCTCGATAATCGCGCTCTCGTCCATCTTGCGGCTGTAAACCTGCCAGGAATAGCCGGCGAGAAAGTCCTGGCTGGTGATCGGCGCCTGGTCGAAATACCCGCGCACGTCGCCCGCCATGGCCACGCTTTCGCGGCCGACATCGCGCAGCTTGTCGGCATAATAGCCGCGCGCCAGGCTGTTGGCATTTTCCAGCATGCCGCGGGAATCGCTGGAAAACCAAAATTCCACGCCAGACTGGAACAGCAGCGACGCAAAGATCACGACCAGCAGCGTGGGGATAGCGGCAATGAGCGAAAACAGCCAGACCAGGCGCACGTGCAGCCGCCCGCTTGTGCCCAGGCCACTGCGCGCGGCGCGCGCCAGGGCTAGGCGGCGGCCCGCGAGCACGATCAAGGCCATGGCTGGCACCAGCGAGCCGATCAGCAAGACCGAGGTGAGCCGCGCGGGCAACAGTTGATTGGCGGCGCTGTTGGCGCTGACCGTCTGCCACGAGACCATCAGCATCGTGATCAGCGCGGTTCCGGCAGTCATTTCCAGCAGGAGGAACACGTTGGCGCGGCGCAGCGACACCAGCAGCCGTCGCCACCAGCGCGGCAGTCGTTTGCCGGAACGTGTTGCATTTGCGACCATCGTGGCGCCTTTACAACGCTGCTGTTGCAAAAATGCAAGTGCTTTTATGACACAGCCCGCCCGGACAGGTGGCGTCAGCGACCACCCAGGGCATCTTCCGGCGCGATGCCCAGATCGACCAGGCGCTTGCGCAGGGTGTTGCGGTTGATGCCGAGCAATTGGGCGGCCCGCAGCTGGTTGCCGCCGGTCTGCGCCAGGGCATGAAGGAACAGCGGTCGCTCGAACGCGGCCAGCGCGCTGTCATAGAGCATGCCGGGCTCGGGCCGCGCCTGGCGCAGGAAAGCGTCGAGCGCCGTGGCGAAATCAGCCGGGGCGGCGTGGCCCATGTCGGCTTCGGGTTCGCCTGCGCGCTGCGCCGCGTTGTCACTCGCCAGCAGCGGCTCGATCGTGGCCTCGTCGACCACGTCGTCGCGCGCCAACAGGGCCAGGCGGAAGATGAAATTGCGCAACTCGCGCACGTTGCCGCGCCAGGGCTGCCGCGCGAGCAGCGCCGCACCTGCTGCCGACAGTTGCCGGCGGGGCAATCCCTCGGCCGCGGCCCGCGCCAGGAAATGCCGGGACAGCGCCTCCACGTCGTCGGCCCGCTCGCGCAGCGGCGGCAGCTCGATCGGCACGACGGCAAGGCGGTAGTAAAGGTCTTCGCGGAATGTGCCGGCGGCGATCATCGGCACCAGATCGCGATTGGTCGCCGCAATGATCCGGCAATTGAGCGCGATTTCCTCGGTGCCACCGACGCGGCGGATGCGCCCGGATTGCAGGGCGCGCAGCAGGCGGGTCTGCGCCTCCAGCGGCATGTCGCCGATTTCGTCCAGAAACAGCGTGCCGCGCGCAGCCTGTTCGAACTTGCCGATCTGGCGGGCCACGGCGCCGGTGAACGCGCCCTTTTCGTGACCGAACAGCTCGCTTTCGATCAGCTCGTGCGGGATGGCGGCGGTGTTGACCGCCACGAACGGCCCGTCGCGCCGGTTGCCCAACTGGTGGATCGCTTCGGCCACCAGTTCCTTGCCAGTGCCGGATTCGCCCAGGATCAATACGGTCAGATCATTGCGCAACACGCGCGTGATCATGCGATAGACCGCCTGCATCGCCGCGCTGCGCCCGACCAGCGGCAGGCCCTGCCCCAGGTCTTCGGCGGCATCGGGCAGATCGCTGCCGTCCAGCGCGCCCAGCGCCTGGCGCACCGTGCGCACCAGTTCTTCCAGGTCGAACGGCTTGGGAAAATATTCAAAGGCGCCGGTATCGCTCGCCCGCACGGCAGTATCGAGCGTGTTCTGCGCCGACAGGATGATCACCTGCATGCGCGGAAACGCAGCGCGCACCGGAGGCAGGGTTTCGATGCCGTCGCCATCAGTCAGCATCACGTCGGTCAGCATCAGGCCGTAGGGCTTGCTCGCCAGCAGGCAATCGCGCCCGGCGATGCTGTCGCAGCGATCGACGTGCAGGCCCTCGGCCTCGAGCGCCGCGGTGATGACGATGGCGATGGAGGAATCATCCTCGACCAGGAGAATCGACTCTTTCATGCGCTCAATCATTCTGCACAGTGCCGGCAACGGGCAGGTGCAGGCGGAAATGCGTCCATCCTCCTACCTCGTCGCGATCGTGGGTGATGCGCCCGTTCATTTCCCGCACCAGCTTCTGCACCAGGGCGAGGCCCAGGCCCTGGCCATTCTTCTTGGCGGTGACGAACGGCTCGAAGATATGGTCGCGCAGCGCGGGATCGATGCCGGGGCCATTGTCGCTGATGCGCACCTCGATCGGCAGGCGCAGCGGCTTGCCCGCGCGGGAATGCACCTGGATGCCGCTGGCAAAGCGCGTGCGCACCACGATGCGGCGATCGTCCTGCCCCTCGCCCGCCTCGCACGCATTGGTCATGAGGTTGAGCAGGATCTGCACCAGGGCATCGGGATTGGCGGTGACCGGGGGCAGCGAGGGATCGAATTCCTCCCGCACCACCACGCCGCCCGGGTCGCTGGCGGCGATCACCGCCTGGGCACGGCGCACCGCTTCGTGCAGGTTGCAGGGCACGGCCGGCTCGCGGATGCGGCGGGACAGCGACTGCATGTGATCGATCAGCTTGGCGATGCGATCGACCTCGGCGGTGATCAGCCCGGTCAGCGCGCGGTCCGCCTCGCCCAGCTTGCGGTCGAGCAATTGCGCCGCGCCACGAATGCCGGCGAGCGGATTCTTGATTTCGTGGGCCAGGACCTCGGGCGCACGCAGGGCGCCGGTCTCGCCAGCGCCGGCGCCGGGCACGTCATCGCTGAGCCCTTCCACGCCGCTCATTTCGTGCAGGACCAGCATTTGCCAGCCCGGATGGTGCTGCACCGGCGCGGTCATCACGTCGAGCGCGCGGGTGCTCCGGCCGGGCAGGCCAACGCGCACGCGCCGCGCGACCAGGTGCGTTTCGGCATCGGCCAGGCGATGCAGGATCAGCGGCTCTTCAAAATCGAGAACGTCGATCAGCGCCTTGCCGACCAGGCGCCGCGCCCCCTGGCTGAGCAGTTGTTCGGCCGCCGGATTGACCGCCGAAATCGTCATGTCGGGCGCCAGCAGCAATACGGCCAGCGGAAAGCTGGCGATCATGCGCTTGGGATCGGGCCGCACCAGATGCTCGGCGCGGGCGCGGTCCAGCCCTTGCGTCATGCCGCTTCGCGGTGGTGCAGCGGGGCGTAGAATGCTTCGAGATTGGCGAGCACGTCCTGCGCATCATCGATGAAGTTGACGCGGTTGCGGAACTCGGCCGAACCCGGCAGGCCCTTGGTGTACCAGCCCAGGTGCTTGCGTGCCATGTTCACGCCGGTGACGGCGCCATAGTGTTCGAGCATCGACTGGTAGTGTTCCACGATCAGGCGATATTGCTCCTCGATCGTGGGATCGGGGCGCACCTCGCCGGTCTGCAGCCAGTGCATCACCTGCCCCAGCAGCCATGGGCGGCCATAGGCGCCGCGCCCGATCATCACGCCATCGGCACCGCTTTGCGCCACGGCCTGGGCCACGTCCGCGATCCCGCAGATATCGCCATTGACGATCACGGGAATGGTCACCGCTTCCTTGACCTTGCGGACAAAGGCCCAGTCGGCGCTGCCCTTGTACATCTGGTTGCGGGTGCGGCCGTGCACGGTGATCATCTGCGCGCCGAGATCCTGCGCGATCCGTGCCAGTTCGGGGGCATTGAGGCTGTCATGGCACCAGCCCATGCGCATCTTGACCGTGACCGGAACCTTCACCGCCTTGACCGTCGCCTCGATCAGGCGCGCCGCCAGCGGCACTTCGCGCATCAGCGCAGACCCGGCATAGCCGTTGACGACCTTGCGCACCGGGCAGCCCATGTTGATGTCGATGATGGCCGCGCCGCGATCTTCCGACAGCTTGGCCGCTTCGCCCATCTGTTCGGGATCGCAGCCGACCAGCTGCATCGAGACCGGTTCCTCGGTGGGGTGCCAGGCCCATTTCTGGATCGACTGGCGCGTTTCGCGGATCGCGGCGGGGCTGGCGATCATTTCCGTCACGTTGAGGCCCGACCCGAAGCGCCGCACCATCAGGCGGAACGGCAGATCGGAAACGCCCGTCATCGGCGCCAGGACCACCGGGCAGCCAATGCGCACGGGGCCAACGTCAAGCGGGGCGAGAACGGGGGGAGTGGGAACCTGGGTCATGACCAAACGATACTGCCTAAAAAACAGGCAGCCCTTAGTCGAATACGCGCGGGCGGGCAAGCGTCCCTGGGGGATCACCAAGCGGCCGCTTGGCTTCCCCGCGCCCTGCTGGTAGAGGCGCACCCCGAATGAACCCTGTCCCTCCCCCTTCAGACCAGCAGCCCCTGAGCACCGCCGCCGCTATCGTGGTGGCGGCCGGCAAGGGCCTGCGCGCCGGCGGCACGGTGCCCAAGCAGTTTGCCCTGTGGCAGGGCAAGCCCCTGGTCCGCCACAGCGTGGAAGCGCTTGTTTCCGCGCGAATTGCGCCGATCGTGGTGGCCATCCCGCGGGGGTGGGAAGAAGTTGCGGCGGCCGCCCTGCAGGGCTTGCCCGAGGTCGTCTTTGTCCATGGTGGCGAGACCCGGCGGGAATCGGTCGCCCTTGCGCTCGAGGCGTTGGCCGAAGACGCGCCGGCCCAGGTACTGATTCACGACGCGGCCCGTCCGATCCTGCCCCAGGCGGTGATCGATCGCCTGCGCGCCGCGCTCGACACCGCCCCGGGCGCCATTCCCGCGCTGGCGGTGGTGGACAGCGTCGTGCGTGGCAGTGCGGATGGCCGACGCGATGTTGCCGTCGCGCGCGAGCACCTTTATCGCGTGCAGACGCCGCAAGCGTTTCATTATCCTGCCATCCTTGCTGCCCATCGTGGCTGGACTGGCGGCGCCGAAGCGGGCGACGATGCGCAGGTGGCCGATGCCGCGGGCCTGGCCGTGGCGCTCGTTGCCGGAGACGAGGCCTTGCGCAAGGTCACCTTTGCCAGCGATCTGGAGACTGCCCCGATGCCAGCCCCCCTACCCCGCACCGGCATGGGTTTTGACGTGCACCGCCTGGTCACCGGGCAAGACCTGTGGCTGTGCGGCGTCAAGATCGATCATGCCAAGGGCCTTTCCGGCCACAGCGATGCTGACGTGGCGATCCACGCCCTGGTCGATGCTCTGCTCGGCGCGATCGCGGCTGGCGACATCGGCGATCACTTCCCGCCGTCCGATCCGCAGTGGAAAGGCGCCTCGTCCGATCGCTTCCTCGCCCATGCCGCCGCGCTGGTTGCGCAAAGCGGCCATGCCATCGCCAACGTCGACGTGACGATCATCTGCGAAGCGCCCAAGATCGGCCCGCACAAGGCGGCCATGCGCGCCCGCCTGGCCAACATCCTGGACCTGCCGATCGACCGCGTCAGCGTGAAGGCGACGACCACCGAGCGCCTAGGGACGACCGGCCGCGGCGAAGGCATTGCCGCGCAGGCCATCGCCACCGTGGTGCCGCAATGATCAGCCTGACCCTTGCGCGCCGCAGCGCCGCCACGCTCGCCCTTGCCGGATTGCTCGCGGGGCAGCAGGCCTTGGCGGCAGATGCCCGCGCCTGCCTGGAACCGGCCGATGTCGATGCCATGGTCACCTATGCCCTGCCGTCGGCAATGGACAGCGCGATGACGTTCTGCGCGCCGCACCTGGCGCCCCAGGGCTATTTCGCGCGCGAGGGGCAGTCGCTGGTGCAGCGCTATGCCCAGGCCAAGCCGGCTGCCTGGCCGCGCGCCAAGGCAGCACTGCTCAAGCTGGGCCAGGCCGACGCCAAGGGCGGTGACCAGACCATCGCGCAGATGGCGCGCCTGCCCGACAAGGCGCTGCAGCCCTTTGCCGATGGCATGATCGGGCAGATGGTCACCGAATCGATCAAGCCGCAAAGCTGTGCGCCGCTGGAGCAGATGACGCGCCTGCTCGCACCACTGCCGCCGGAAAACACCGCCAGCCTGTTCACTTTCATCATCCGCATGGTCGATTCGCCATCGCGCAAGCCGGGCATCACGCCCCGCAAACCCGGGCTTCCCCTCTGCCCGGAAACCCCATGACAACGGAACACCCCCCAATCATGCCCGCTGAAACCGATTCCCTTCTCCCGCACGACATCGTCGCGCTGGCCCAGCGCGTGATTGATGCCAATCGCAGCATCGGCCGCACCGTTGCCTTGGCGGAAAGCTGCACCGGCGGGCTGGTGGCCGCCGCGCTGACCGAAATCGCCGGCAGTTCCAGCGTGCTGGAGCGCGGCTTCGTGACCTATTCGAACGAGGCCAAGCACGAGTTGCTGGGCGTGTCGCTCGACGTGATCGATGCGGTGGGTGCGGTGTCGGTGGCCACGGCCTGGTCGATGGCGCAAGGCGCCCTTGCCCATTCGCAGGCCGATGTTGCGGTGGCGATCACCGGCATTGCCGGCCCGGATGGTGGCTCGGAACAGAAGCCGGTGGGAACCGTCGTGTTTGCCCGCGCGCACCGCGGCCAGAACCCGGAAGACATCATGGCCGAAACCCGGCTGTTCGATGATTGCCAGACCCGCAGCGCCGTGCGCCACCAGGCCACGCTGTGCGCTCTTGAACTGCTGATGCCGCCCGAAGCGGATTGAAGCCACGCGGCCCGGTGCGAACGCGGGGCCGACGCTCAGCCGTGATCAGGCCTCGACCGGGCCATAGAGCTTGGCCGCGCGGGTTTCGAACGCGGCGACCATCTTGCGGAACGCGCGATCGAGGTATTGGCCCGCCAGCTTTTCGAACAAGGCGTTGCGAAAGCTGAAATCGACGCAGAAGTCGATCACGCAGCCGGTGCCGTCGTCACCCGGGCGGAATGCCCAGGTGTTGGACAGGCTTTTCATCGGCCCATCGAGATATTCCACCTCGATCCGATCAGGCTTGGCCTTGCGCACGCGCGAGGTGAACTTTTCGCGCAGCGCGTTGAAGCCGACAAGCATGTCGGCGACCATTTCGGTTTCGCTGTCGGCCTTGATCCGCGTGGCCACCACCCAAGGCAGGAACTCGGGATAGTGGCGCACGTCGGCAACCAGGTCGAACATCTGTTCCGGCGACCATTGCAGCCGCCGCTGTTCGGCGATGCGCGGCATCTTACGCCCCGGCGCGCGCCGCTGCCTTGGCCAGCTGCGCCTCGCGCGTGGCGCGCATCTGGGCAAAGTCTTCGCCGGCGTGATAGCTCGACCGGGTCAGCGGGCTTGATGCCACCTGGAGGAAACCCTTGGCCCGGGCAATCGCGCCATAGGCATCGAACGCCTTGGGCGTGACGAACTCCATCACCTTGGTGTGCTTGGGCGTGGGCTGGAGATACTGGCCCATGGTGAGGAAATCGATCTGCGCCGAGCGCATGTCATCCATCACCTGGTGCACTTCCAGGCGCTCTTCCCCAAGGCCGAGCATGATGCCCGACTTGGTGAAGATCATCGGGTTGAGCCGCTTGACCTGTTCGAGCAGGCGCAGCGACGCATAATAGCGCGCGCCGGGCCGGATCGTGGGATAGAGCCGGGGCACGGTTTCCAGGTTGTGGTTGTATACGTCCGGTCCCGCCTCGACGATGGCGGCAACCGCGCTTTCCATCTTGTTGCGGAAATCGGGGGTGAGGATCTCGATCGTGGTCTGCGGCGTCTGTTCGCGCAGGGCCTTGATCACCTTGACGAACTGCGAGGCGCCACCATCGGGCAGATCGTCGCGGTCGACCGAGGTGATGACGATGTGCTCCAGCCCCATGCGGGCCGCGGCCTCGGCCACGTGGCCCGGCTCGGAAATGTCGACCTTGCGCGGCATGCCGGTCTTGACGTTGCAGAACGCGCAGGCGCGGGTGCACACGTCACCCAGGATCATCACTGTGGCGTGCTTCTTGGTCCAGCATTCGCCGATGTTGGGGCAGGCTGCCTCTTCGCACACGGTATTCAGCTTCAAGTCGCGCATCAATTGGCGCGTCTCGCCATAGCCCTTGCTGGTGGGCGCCTTCACACGAATCCAGTCAGGCTTGCGCATGCGCTGTGGCTGGACGGGCTCAAGGTTCGAGGCAGTGTCGGTCATGCCTGCGCAGATAGGCGTAACTTGGGGCACTTGAAAGTGCCAATCGAACACGGCATGGCGTTTGCTCATGGCAAACGCGACATCCCCCGAGCTGGATCAGCTCCTCGCCGGCTACCGCCGCTTCCGTGACCATGGTTGGACCCCGCATCGTGAGCGCTGGGAGCGCTTGCGCGACGGGCAGGAACCCAAGGTGATGATCATCGCCTGTTCCGACAGCCGCGTTGACCCGGCCCAGGTGTTCGACACCGATCCGGGCGAAATGTTCGTGGTGCGCAACGTGGCGGCCATGGTGCCGCCGTTCGAAACCACGCCCGGCCATCATGGTGTTTCCGCCGCGCTGGAATTCGCCGTGCAGGTGCTCAAGGTCAAGGAAGTGGTGGTGATGGGCCACGGCATGTGCGGCGGCTGCCGCGCGGCGCTGACCCAGGAAATGGCCGGGGCCGCACGCGGCGCCGGTGGCTTTGTGGCCGACTGGATTTCGCTGCTCGATGAAGCGCGCAAGCCGGTAGTCGAGGAATACGGCACCAGCGGCCGCCCCGCCGAGCGCGCGATGGAACTGGCCGGCGTGAAGGCCAGCCTTGCCAACCTGCGCACCTTCCCGTGGGTGAAGGAAAAGGAAGCCGATGGCAGCCTGACCCTGCGCGGCGCATTCTTCGCCATCTCCGATGGCATCCTGCACCTGCTGGACGAGGAAACGGGCACCTTCGCCCCCGCCGCCTGATTTCGGCGCGTTAAAAGATCCCGGAAAGGAAAAGGGCGGCCCCGCAAGGAGCCGCCCTTCATCCTTGTCGTTGCGCGGAGTGCGCAGCGCAAAGCTATCGAGTGCGATGACAAAAGTGGGGACCGGTTTTTGTCAAAAATCGCACGACCACAAAAGTTTAGAGCCTGATGTCGTTTCGACGAAACGTCATCAGGCTCTAGCGCTTACTTGGCGCCCTTGGTCACCACATACTGAATCCACAGCTGCGCCAGGGGCAGGCGAACGCCGCTGGTGATCGTGGAAAACGCGGCCTTGGCTTCATCGTACTTGCCCTGATCGGCCAGCGCGATGCCCAGGCGGGTTTCGATGCGGTCCTTGTCGGCCTGGGCGGCAATGCCCTTGCTCAGCGCCGCCTTGTAGAGCGTTTCGGCCTTGGCCGCATCGCCATACGAGAGATAGGCATCGGCAGTGATGGCCGAGAGCTTGCCATCGGCAGTCTTGGCCGCATCGCGTTCCATGGCCGGCAGCGAGGCCTTGTCGCCCGCGGCGATACGGGCCTTGGCCTGGCTCAGCGCATCAGACACGAACGGGTCGGACGGCTTGAGCGCGCCCGAAGCAATGCCCTGCTCGGTCACCTTCTGCACTTCGCCGGGCAGACGACGCGGATCGGCCGCCTGGATGTATTCCACGAATTCGCGGCCAGTGTACTGCTTGTCCACGCCGAGCGCGCCGGTGCGTTCGAACAGGCGGCCCAGATCGACCGACTCTTCCTTGCCGAACTGGCTGAATTCGCGGGTCAGCTGACCAGCGCCGAGCCAGTTGATCGGGGTGGGATCGGCCGCAACCGACAGCAGGCCCCATTCGATCGCCTGCGGGCCCAGCTTGGCGTTGTAGGCAATGACCTGGCCACGCTTGTACCAGCTCACCGGCACGGTGCCGTTCGCGGCCTTGCGGGCAGCGATGGCAGCCTTGAGCGCGTCGAGCGCCTGGGTCGGCTGGTTCTGCTGGACATAGGAATCGGCCAGCAGTTCGGCGGCGTTGTCTTCGCTGTAGTTGGCGTCGATCGCGGCGCGCAGCGCCTTGGTGGCGGTGGCATAGTCCTTGTTCTGGTACGCCGTGGCGCCCAGGAAGTACTGCACCATCGGCATCTTGTCGGGGCCGAGCTGGCCGCTGTCGGCCATGTTCTGCAGGCCCTTCTGCTGCAGCGCGCCGTCACCCATGGCGCCACCCAGGATCTGCTGCCACTGGCCCAGGATCAGACGGTCGAGCGGAGTCTTGGCGCCGGCTTCCACCGGGCCGAGTTCACCGGCCAGCTTCTGTGCAGCGGCCTTGTAGTCGGCTTCGGCAGCCTTGCCCTTGGTGGCCTGCCAATCGTTGAACGACTTCTGGAACGGCGCGGCCGCTGCCGCGAATTCCTTGGAGTTACCGCCAGCGGCCGGCTGCTCCTTCTTGGCATCCTTGGCGATCGCGGGAGCGATCATGCCGCCAAGACCAAGCCCCGATGCCAGCGCCACGGCCATCGCCGTACGCGCAACCGTGCCCTTACCCGAATTCCACAAAGAACCGCGCATCTCTTATCTCCTGTTCGACCCCGACGGTGCCCGTGTCGCATGTTTCGGATTCACGTGGCCCCGCCGTTTACCCTGGTCGGCCCTTGCGCTAGTGGCGCGGAATGGCTCCCTTGGCAACTCTGCGCTTGCTAGGTGGCATGGGGTGAACGCGGATTGAATGGCATTTCGTCCTGCCGTTCAGGCAGCTTGTCGCATGTGTGGAAAAGTGATGCTTAGTTGGGTCGGAAACGGCATGGTTTGCTGGCCTTTTGCGCGCAAGGCGCCTAGGGCGGTTACTTTCCCGACAACGAAATGACAAAGCCACCATCGTGAGCGACGACACCCCGAACCTCGATCCCACCCCCGGCACGCCGGACCACGAATTCCAGCGGATCGACATCGTCGACGAAATGAAGACCAGCTACCTCGATTACGCGATGAGCGTGATCGTGGCGCGCGCCCTTCCCGATGTGCGCGACGGGTTGAAGCCGGTGCACCGCCGCATCTTGTGGACCAGCCACGAGAACGGCTTCACCTCGACCAAGCCCTATCGCAAGTCTGCCCGTATCGTCGGCGATACCATGGGTAAGTATCACCCCCATGGCGACGCGGCGATCTATGACGCGCTGGCGCGCATGACCCAGGACTGGTCGATGCGCCTGCCGCTGATCGACGGCCAGGGCAACTTCGGCTCGATGGACCCCGATCCGCCAGCCTCGATGCGCTATACCGAAGCGCGCCTTGCCAAGGTGTCGGACTCGCTGCTGGCCGATATCGACAAGGACACGGTCGATTTCCAGCCCAACTACGACGGGGCGGAGCACGAGCCGCAGGTTCTGCCGGCGCGCTTCCCCAACCTGCTGGTCAATGGCGCCGGCGGCATCGCGGTGGGCATGGCCACCAACATCCCGCCGCACAACCTGGGCGAAGTGATCGACGGCTGCCTGGCCTATATGGACAACCCGTTGATCACGATCGACGAGCTGATCCAGATCATTCCCGGCCCCGATTTCCCCACCGCCCCGTTGATCCTGGGCGCCGCCGGTGCGCGCAAGGCCTATACCGAAGGCCGCGGCTCGATCATGATGCGCTGCCGCCACGAGGTGGAGGAAGGCCGCGGCCGCGACGCCAACCGGCGCTCGATCGTGCTGACCTCGATCCCCTACCAGGTCGGCAAGTCCAACCTGGTCGAAAAGATTGCCGAGGCCGCCAAGGACAAGCGGATCGAGGGCATTTCCGACATCCGCGACGAATCCAACCGCGAAGGCGTTCGCGTGGTGGTGGACCTGAAGCGCGACGCCTCGCCCGAGGTCGTGCTCAACCAGCTGTGGCGCAATACCCCGGCGCAGTCCAACTTCCCGGCAAACATGCTTGCCATCCGTGGCGGCCGGCCGGAAATCCTGACGCTCAAGGACATCATCGAAAGCTTCGTGCGCTTCCGCGAGGAAGTGATCACGCGGCGTACCAAGTTCGAGCTGAACAAGGCGCGCGACCGCGCCCACGTGCTGCTCGGCCTGGTGGTGGCGGTCACCAACCTCGATGAAGTGGTCAAGATCATCCGGGGTTCGGCCAATCCGGCCCTCGCCCGCGAGGCGCTGCTGGCCCGCGAATGGCCGATGGGCGAAATCGCGCCCTACATCCGCCTGGTCGAGGCGATCGAGGACGATGCGGTGGCCGGCGAAGGCACCTATCGCCTGTCGGAAATCCAGGTCCGCGCGATCCTTGACCTGCGCCTGCACCGCCTGACGGCACTGGGCCGCGACGAAATCGGCGACGAACTCGAAAAGCTCGCCGCCGCGATCGCCGAATACCTGGCTATCCTGGCCGACCGCCAGAAGCTGTATGCCGTGATGCGCCAGGAACTGGTGGAAGTGCGCGCGGCCTATGCCACCCCGCGCCTGTCGCAGATCATGCCCGCTGCCGATGGCATCGACGATGAAGACCTGATCGAGCGCGAGGACATGGTCGTGACCGTCACGCTCGACGGCTACATCAAGCGCACGCCCCTTTCCACGTTCCGCGCCCAGGCGCGCGGTGGCAAGGGCCGTTCGGGCATGGCGACCAAGGAAGAGGATGCCGTCGCCACGATGTTCGTGGCCAGCACCCACACCCCGGTGCTGTTCTTCTCCACCGCCGGCAAGGTCTATCGCCTCAAGGTGTGGCGCCTGCCCGAAGGTGGCGCGGCCACGCGCGGCCGCCCGGTGGTCAACCTGCTGCCCGCGCTTGACCAGGGCGAAACCATCGCCGCCGTGCTGCCCCTGCCCGAAGACGAGGCCGAATGGGGCGCGCTCAACGTCATGTTCGCCACGGCCAAGGGCAACGTCCGCCGCAATGCGATGGATTCGTTCGCCAACATCCCGTCGAACGGCAAGTATGCCATGAAGTTCGAGGAAGATGCCGACGATCGCCTGATCGGTGTCGCGCTGCTGTCCGAAGGGGACGACGTGCTGCTGGCCAGTCGCGCCGGCAAGGCCATCCGCTTCCCGGCCGACGACGTGCGCGAGTTCCAGAGCCGCACCTCCACCGGCGTGCGCGGCATGGCGCTCAAGGACGGGGACGAGGTCATCTCGCTGTCGATCCTGCACCGTGCCGGCGTCAAGGATCAGGACGAGCGCGAGGATTACCTGCGCTTTGCGCCGTGGAAGGCCGAGAAGGAAGGCGAGCCGCAGATGAGCGCCGAACGCTACCAGGAACTGGTGGCCAAGGAGCAGTTCATCCTCACGGTCTGCGCCAACGGCTATGGCAAGCTGTCTTCGGCCTATGAATATCGCCGCACCGGCCGTGGTGGCCAGGGCATTACCAACATCGACAACATCGGCCGCAATGGCCCGGTCGTCGCCAGCTTCCCCGCCTCGCAGGCCGATCAGCTGATGCTGGTGACCGACCAGGCAAAGCTGATTCGCCTGCCGCTTTCCTCGCTTCGCGTGATCGGGCGCGGATCGGCCGGGGTGCGCCTGTTCAACGTTTCGGGTGACGAGCACGTGGTAGGCGCGGTGCGCCTGGCCGAGCAGGACGCCGAAGAGGGTGAAGGCGAAGCGATCGCGGACGAAGCCATCGCCGGCGACGCGGGCAAAAGCGATGGCGCCGAAGGCGGCGTAGACGAATGAGCGAGCATCCTGTGATCGCCTACAAGGTGCTGACCGCGTCGCAGCGTGCCGAACTCGAACAGGGTTCGTTCGGCGGCGCGCCGGTCGATCTGGCCGATGGCTATATCCACATGTCGACGGACGATCAGCTGACTGTCACCGTGGACAAGCACTTTGCCGGCCAGGACGATCTCCACGTGGCCGCCATCGACCTGTCGGGATTTGGCAAAGCGCTGAAATGGGAAGTGTCACGCGGCGGGGCGCTGTTCCCGCATCTCTATGCGCCGCTGCCGCTCGGCGCGGTGGTGGCGATGGAGCCGCTTTCGCGTGAAAGCGATGGCAGTGTGGCGCTGCCCCGGGCGCGCTGAACGATGACGCACCAGATTCACATCATCGGCGGCGGCATGGCCGGCAGCGAGGCTGCCTGGCAGCTCGCCCGGCGCGGCTTTCGCGTGCGGCTTTCGGAAATGCGCGGCAGCGGCGAAACCACCGCCGCGCACCAGGGCGATGGCCTGGCCGAACTGGTCTGCTCCAACTCGTTCCGCTCGGACGACGATGAAAAGAACGCGGTCGGTCTGCTGCATCACGAGATGCGCCGCTGCGACAGCCTGATCATGGCCGCCGCCGACAAGGCGCGCGTGCCCGCCGGCTCTGCCCTGGCGGTGGACCGCGACGTGTTCTCGGCCGCCGTCGAAGCCGCGCTGCGCGCGTTGCCCAACCTGGAACTGGTGCGCGAGCGGGTCGATGCCCTGCCCCAGGACGGCATGACGATCGTGGCCACCGGGCCGCTGACCGCCGCCGCACTCGCCAGCAGCATCGGCACGGCCACCGGCGCTGAAAGCCTGGCGTTCTTCGATGCCATTGCCCCGATCGTCTATCGCGATTCGATCGACATGGACATTTGCTGGATGGCGAGCCGGTGGGACAAGGCTGCCGGCCCGGAAAGCACCGGCAAGGACTACATCAACTGCCCGATGAACAAGGAGCAATACCAGGCGTTTCGCCAGGGCCTGCTCGACGGTGACAAGACCGTGTTCAAGGAATGGGAGGCCAACACCCCCTATTTCGACGGCTGCATGCCGATTGAGGTGATGGCCGAACGGGGCGAGGATACGCTGCGGTTTGGCCCGATGAAGCCGGTTGGCCTCGACGATCCGCGCACCGGCCGCTGGCCCTATGCCGTGGTGCAGCTGCGCCAGGACAACAAGCTGGGCACGCTGTGGAACATGGTGGGCTTCCAGACCAAGCTCAAGCATGCCGAACAGGTGCGCCTGTTCCGCACCATTCCGGGCCTGGAAAACGCCGAATTCGCCCGGCTGGGCGGCCTGCACCGCAACACCTTCATCCACTCGCCCACGCTGCTCGATCGGCAGCTGCGCCTGAAATCGGTGCCGCGCATCCGCTTTGCCGGGCAGATCACCGGCTGCGAAGGCTATGTCGAAAGCGCGTCTGTCGGCATGCTGGCGGGCCTGATGGCCGCGGCGGAACTGGCCGGCCGGCCGTGGACGCCGCCGCCCGTGACCACGGCGCTCGGCGCGCTGCTCGGCCATATCACTGGCGACGCCGAAGCGGATACCTATCAGCCGATGAACGTGAACTTCGGGCTGTTTCCGCCGGTCGATCCAACTGTGAAGAAGAAAGTGCGCAAGGAAGCCTATACCGCGCGTGCCAAGGCGGATTTCGGGCCTTGGCTAGAGACGTTGGCGTAAGGTCTTCACCACCCCCAAACCCCCTCCTCTAAAGAGGATGGGGCTTTCAGACCAATGCCTTACCTCCCCCTTCTCTTCAGAGGAGGGGGTCGGGGGGTGGTGAATACCTAGCGCAGCCTCAGAATGCTTCCTCGGCAAAGTCCATGATCGAACCCTTGCCGGCCTTGATCGCCAGATACAGCGAGGCAGACTGCGGCAGCAGCTTTTCATAGAAGAAGCGCGCGGTGTCGATCTTGGCCTTGTAGAACGCCGCCTCGCCAGTGCCCGACATCAGCTCGCGCGAGGCAAGCTTGGTGGCCTTGGCAAAGCAATAGGCCATGGCGACAAGGCCCATCAGGCGCAGGTAATCGGTTGCTGCGGCGCCGCCTTCCTCGGGGTCCTTCATGCCACGTTCGGCGATGATCGCCGTGGCGCCCTGCAGCGCTTCGAATGCGCGCTTGAGCCCGGCAACCATCTTGCCGATCGCCGGATCTTCCAGGTTGGCATCGATGAAATCGCTGACCGGATGGAAGAAGCTGCGCAGGTAGCGGCCCATTTCGGCGGGCATCTTGCGGCCCACCAGGTCAAGCGCCTGGATGCCGTTGGTGCCTTCATAGAGCATGGCGATGCGCGCATCGCGCATGTACTGCTCGACCCCGCTTTCGCGGATGAAGCCGTGGCCGCCATAGCACTGCACGGCAAGGCTCGCACTTTCGAGGCCAAGGTCGGTGAACATCGCCTTGACCACCGGCGTCATCAGCGCAACGAAATCGGCGGCGCGCTGGCGCTGTTCCGGCTCTGCCCCGTGCTTTTCGGCATCGAGCGCGCGGGCCACCCACGCGGAAACGCCACGGCAACCTTCGTTCCACGCCCGCATGGTCAGCAGCATGCGCCGCACGTCGGGATGGACGATGATCGGATCGGCCGGCTTGTCAGGATGCTTGGTGCCTGACAGCGAGCGGCCCTGCAGGCGATCCTTGGCATACCAGACGGCCGACTGATAGGCCGCCTCGCCAATGCCCAGACCCTGGATGCCCACGCCCACGCGCTCGGCATTCATCATCGTGAACATCGCTTCGAGCCCGCGATGGGGTTCGCCCACCAGCCAGCCCTTGGCATCTTCGAACAGCATCTGGCAGGTGGCCGACGCCTTGAGGCCCATCTTGTGCTCGATCGCGGTGCAGCGCGCGCCGTTGCGCACCGACGGGTTGCCGTCGGCATCGGGCAGGTACTTGGGCACCAGGAACAGGCTGATGCCTTTCACGCCCTTGGGCGCATCGGGCAGGCGGGCCAGTACCAGGTGGACGATGTTGCTGGTCAGGTCATGCTCGCCGGCCGAGATGAAGATCTTGGCGCCCGAGAGCTTGTAGCTGCCATCCTCGCCCGGTTCGGCGCGGGTGCGCAGCAGGCCAAGGTCGGTGCCGCAGTGCGGCTCGGTCAGGCACATGGTGCCCGACCATTCGCCACTGACCATCTTGGGCAGGTATTCCTGCTTGAGCGTGTCGTTGGCATAGACGGTGAGCGCGGCGATGGCGCCGTTGGTGAGGCCGGGATAGAGGCTGAACGACACGTTGGTGGCGCAGATCATCTCTTCCACCAGCTTGCCCACGGCCTCCGGCGCGCCCTGCCCGCCCCATTCCGGCGGCAGCACCAGGGCGTTCCATCCGCCTTCGGTAAAGGCCTTGTATGCCTCGATAAAGCCCTTGGGCGTGCGGACCACGCCGTTTTCCAGGGTGCAGCCTTCCTCATCGCCGCTGCGGTTCAGGGGCAGCAGCACGTCCTGGCACAGCTTCGCCGCCTCGGACAGCACGGCCTCGGTCAGGTCAGGCGTGAAATCAGCAAGCGCGGGAATGTCGCCAAAGCCGTCGTCGGTGTGCAATTCGTTGAGCACGAAGCGCATGTCGCGCAAGGGAGCGGTATAGATCTGCATGGCAAATCTCCTCAATCAGTTGCGAAGCGGCTTGCCGGTCTTGAGCATATGCTCGATCCGGGCCTGTGTCGCGGGGTTGCGGACGAGGCTGGTGAATTCCCGGCGTTCGGCTGCCAGCAGTTCATCCTCGGTCACGGTATCGATCAGATCAGCATCGCCGCCGGTCAAGATGCGCGCAAGGGCACCCGATACCACCTCGTCATGCGGGGTGGCCATGCCGCGGGCGCGGAAGCCCTGCACCGCCATGTCGAGCGCGGTCTTGCCACCGGCACCCGGCAGGCGGAACACCGGCGGTTCGGGCGGCTGATAGCCTTCGGCCAGGGCCAGAACGCGTGCCTTGGCATCGGCCAGAAGGCGATCGCGGTTCATCGTCACCTGGTCGGTCGGGCGCAGGAAGCCGAGTTCGATCGCCTGGGCGGCCGACTTGGACACCGTGGCGGTCGATACCGTTTCGAAGACCTTGGCCACGGCCGGCATCGGCCCCTTGGGCAGCGCCGGATTGTGGCGCCAGCGATCGAGCAGTTCGCCATTGCCGCCCCAGCCCGGCACGAGGCCGACACCGCATTCGACGAGGCCGATATAGCTTTCGGCGTGCGCCTGGATGGCGTCGCAATGCAACAGGACTTCGCAGCCACCACCCAGCGCCATGCCAGACGGTGCACCGACCACCGGGAACGGCGCATACTTGAGCGCCTTCAACGCCTGCTGGCCACCGGCGACGAGCTTTTCGATCTCGCCCCAGGCGGCGATGTTCATGGCGAACAGCGCCAGGCCCAGGTTGGCGCCCGCCGAGAAGTGGCTGCCTTCGTTATAGATCACCAGACCTTTGAACTTTTCCGCAACCAGCGGAATGGCCTGGCCGATCAGCTTCATCACCTCGGCATCGAGCGCGTTCATCTTGCCGGTGAATTCGAGCGCGGCAACGCCATCGCCCACATCCCAGAGCGCCGCAGAGGCGGTCTTGAGCAGAGGCTTGGCAGCGAGCTTGATGTCTTCGAGCAGCACCACGCCGGCGGCGCGCGCCACGTCGTGGTAGTCCCCATCAAGGCCCAGCGCCTGGCGCTTGCCCGCTTCGACCCGATAGAACGGCCGGCCCGCGGCCAGTTCAACGATTGCCGGCACCGGCTTGCCTTCGGCCTTGAGGCGTTCGGCAAAGGCGGCCGTGCCGAGCTTGTCGATCAGTTCGAACGGGCCGGACTTCCAGTTGTAGCCCAGCTTCATCGCCACATCGATGGCCACGATATCGTCAGACGCGCTGGGCACGAGCGAGGCGGCATAAGACAGCGTCGGCGCCAGCACTGCCCAAGCATAGGCCCCCAGCTTGCCAGGCAGGCCAACCAGCGCCTTGAGATCCTTGAACACGGCGCCGGGCAGCGATGGCGGCTTGGCCGCGGCGCGGTATTCGCCGGTGGCCAGGTCGATCGCTTCCTTGCGCTTGCCGGCTTCGCGGTTGAGGCGGTAGAACCCGCCCTTGCCCTTGCGGCCGGTGTAGCCATCGGCGATCATCTTCATGATCAGCGGATGATCGATGGCGATGGCGCGATAGGCATCGTCTTCCGGCAGCGTTGCCGTAAGGCTCGCCTTCAGGTGCGGCATCAGATCGATGCCGACCAGATCAACCAGGCCGAACACACCGGTCTTGGGCACGCCCATCGGCTTGCCCACCACGGCATCGGCTTCTTCGACCGTAAGGCCGAGTTCCATCGCCGCATTGATCGCCTGCTGGATCCAGAAGGTGCCGACACGGTTGGCCAGGAACCCTGGCGTATCCTTGGCGCGTACCACCGTCTTGCCCAGCGCGCGATCGGCAAAATCGCTCACCCGCGCCACCAGCGCAGGATCGCTGGCCGGGCCCGCCACCACTTCGAGCAGGCGCATGTAGCGCGGCGGATTGAAGAAGTGCGTGATCAGGAAATCGCGGGCAAAGCCCTTGCCACGCCCGGCAATCAGCTGTTCGAGCGGGATCGTCGACGTGTTCGACGACACCGCCGTGCCGGGGCGGCGCACGCCTTCCAGCTTTTCATAGAGCGCATGCTTGAGATCGAGCCGTTCGACGATCGCTTCGATAACCCAGTCGCACTCGGCAACGCGGGGCAGATCATCTTCGATATTGCCGACCTCGACCAGCTTGGCGGCGCGCTTGCTCATGAACGCGGCCGGCTCTGCCTTGGCCAGGCGATCGAGCGCACCCTGGGCCACCGCATTGCGGTTGGCCGGATCGCGCACGATGTCGAGCAGCAGAACCGGCACGCCGGCGTTGGCCACCTGGGCGGCGATACCGGCGCCCATGGTACCAGCGCCAATCACGCAGACCTTCCTGATCGGATCGTTGGTGGTTGCCTCTGGCATCAGATCGCCTCCAGAACCGTGGCGATGCCCTGGCCGCCGCCGATGCACTGCGTGGCAAGCGCATACTTGCCGCCGGTGCGCTGCAGCAGGCTGGCCGCCTTGCCGACGATGCGCGCGCCCGTGGCGCCGAGCGGGTGGCCCAGCGCGATCGCGCCGCCATCCAGGTTGATCTTCGCCTGATCGAGGCCAAGATCGGCGATGCAGGCCAGCGCCTGGCTGGCAAAGGCTTCGTTCAGCTCGATCACGTCGAGATCGGACACGCCGATGCCGGCGCGGGCCAGGGCCTTGCGGCTGGATTCGACCGGGCCGATGCCCATGATTTCGGGCGCGCAGCCGGAAATGGCCATGGCCTTGATCCGCGCCAGAATGGGCAGGCCATGGGCGCGGGCATAGTCTTCGCTCGCCACGATCACCGCGCTGGCACCATCGGTGAGCGGCGAGGACGTGCCGGCCGTGACCGTGCCGGTGGCGCTGAACGCGGGCTTGAGCCCGGCGAGGGTTTCGGCGGTCGTGCCGGGGCGTGGGCAGCCATCGGTATCGACCAGGCCAGCCTTGGTCTCGATGCCGACGATCTCGTCCTTGAGCTTGCCAGCGGCGATGGCGGCAGCGGCCTTGTCCTGGCTGGCAACGGCGAAGGCTTCCTGCGCCTGGCGCGACAGGCAATACTGGCTGGCGAGGTTTTCGGCGGTGTCACCCATGCCGATGTAGGCCTGGCTGGCCTTGGCCAGGGCTGGATTGGGCAGCGGGTTGAAGCCCATCATCGGCACCCGGCTCATCGATTCGACCCCGGCGGCGATGAACACCTCGCCCGCGCCGGCGGCGATCTGGCCCACGGCATAGTGGATCGCGCTCATCGACGAACCGCAGAAGCGGTTGACAGTCATCCCACCCACGGAGCGCGGCAGGCCGGCAATCATGCCGATCAGGCGCGCAACGTTAAAGCCCTGTTCACCTTCGGGAAAAGCGCAGCCAACGATCAGATCCTCGATCGCGGCGGCGTCAATCCCGGTGCGCTGGACCAGCGCCTTGACCACGGCCGCGGCAAGATCGTCGGGCCGGGTACGGGCAAGCGCGCCCTTGCCGGCAAGGTGGAACGGTGACCGGGCATATCCGGCAATGACCGCATTCGGCATGATTTCTGGCATCCTCGTCAGGTGGGGCAGCTGCCGCCTGTGCCTCCGATACCACGGAATCACCCTAGGCGCTGCTTTCGTCCGTAATGGTGCTCAACTTTCCCTATACGTCAACCAAAATTTGGGGCATAGAGTGAGTCGCATACCGGCAAAGGCAACAAAGGCCGGGTGATAACCGGATACCGAAACGCTCGAGCAGCGCTTTGGGTTCTAGGGTCGAGGATGAAGAACGATGAGAGGTAAGCCGTTACTGGCCGTGACCGTAATGTCCCTGATGGGGGCAGCGGCGGCCACCTATGCTCCGGCCTCCTACGCTGCCGGACAATCCGCATCAGAACAGGCCATCGGCCGCTGGGCCACGCCCACCAAGCACGGCGTGGTTGAAATTGGCCCGTGCGGCGCGTCGATATGCGGGCGCCTGGTCGAATCCGACAGCATCCGCGCCAATCCGGGCTTCGCCGATGGCAAGAACAAGAACCCGGCCCTGCGCAGTCGCCCGCTCAAGGGGCTGACCATTCTGCAAGGTTTTACGCGCAGCACGGACGGTTGGGAGGGTGGCTCGATCTACAATCCCGAAGACGGCGGCACCTACAAGGCGACGATCACGATCGCCGATGCCGACACGCTCAAGCTCAAGGGCTGCATCGTGTGGCCGTTGTGCAAGACGCAGACGTGGAAGCGCCTGCGCTGATCCAGCCATTGAAAACACAGACACCACAAGAATTCGCATGGGAGTGAGAGAGAGATGAACCTGAACTATCGCCGCACCCTGGCCTGCGCCGCGCTTCTGGCCGGTACCGCCGGACTTGCCAGCCCTGCCCTGGCAGGCGGCTTTTATCTTCAGGACCAGTCCGCCAAGGCAACCGGCCGCGCCTATTCGGGCGAAGTCGCCGATACGGGCGCGGAAAGCCTGTGGTGGAACCCCGCCAGCATCGGCGGCATGACCGGCGGCGAAGCGATGCTGAGCGCCACCGGCATCCTGCCCTCGGGCGACGTGGTCAACAACGGCACCCTGATCAAGCGCCCTGGCCAGCCTGCCACCGCCGTGGGCGGCGACAGCGTGGCCCACAACCCCATCCACAAGGGCGTGGTGCCCTCGGGCGCGATCGCGCATTCGCTGGGCAACCGCGTGGCCGTGGGCCTGGCCGTGACCGCGCCTTACAACTTCACCACCGAATATTCGAACAGCAGCTGGGCACGCTATACCGCGCTGACCACGCGCCTGCGCACGATCGATATCCAGCCCTCGCTCGCCGTGCAATTGACCCCGGTGATCTCCATCGGCGGCGCAGTGAACGTTGAACATGCCGATGCCACGCTGGGCAATGCCCTGCCCAACCTGCTGGCCGTGCTGCCCGATGGCAGCCAGACGCTGAGCGGCAAGGGTTGGGATGTGGGCTGGTCGGCCGGTACGCAGTTCCGCGGCAAGACCGTGACCGTGGGCCTGAGCTACAAGTCGGCGATCAAGCACAAGCTCAAGGGTGACGTGACCATTGCCGGGCTGCTTGGCCCGCTCGCGGCGAACAACGCCAACATCTCTACCGAGGCAGACTTTACCACGCCCTGGCAGCTGACGTTCGGTGGCCGCTGGACGGTGACGCCGGGCTTCACGCTCAACGCGCAGGCGACGCGCTTTGGCTGGTCCAAGTTCAACGCCATCCAGCTGGGCAGCCCGCTCAACACCGCGATCCCCGAAGACTATCGCAACACCTGGGCGGTTGCCGTCGGCTTTGACGCCGATCTCAGCCCCAAGTGGACCGTGCGCGGCGGCGTGCAGCGTGACGTTTCGCCGGTTCGCCCGAACGAACGCGATGCCCGCGTGCCCGATAGCAACCGCTGGAACTTTGCCCTGGGCGCCACCCATGCTTTCAGCCGCGCGTTCAAGATCGACGTTGCCGCCAACTACCTCACCCTGGCCGATGCGCCGGTCAACCGCCTGACTGCCGCCTATGCCGGCACGCCGGCGCAGACCCCGATCCTGGTCAACGGCATGCTGCAAAAGGCCCATGTCGTGGTGCTGTCGCTGGGCGGACGGGTCGCGTTCTGATCGCCCGAAGGCGCCGGGGCCATCTTGGCCTCGGCGCCATTTCCCTCCCTCTTGCCGGAACCTGACATGGTCGCTGCCCCCCCGATCGAGGCCACCCCCATCGCCCCATCACGCGCCTCCGACACCCTGCCGCCAGACTGGTCACCGCCGGCCATGCTGCTGGGTGATTTCATGGACAACGCCGTGCGCGATCATGGTGACCGCCCGGCGGTGGACTTCATGGGCCGGACCTGGACCTATCGGGCGCTGGGGCGGATGGTCGAACGCGCCGCGCGCGGCTTTCAGGACCTTGGCCTGGGCAAGGGCGATCGGGTGGCGCTGTGCCTGCCCAACACGCCCTATTACATCGTGCTCTATTTCGCCGCGCTCAAGATCGGCGCGGTGGTGGTCAATCTCAACCCGCTCTATACGCAAAGCGAGATGCGCCACCTGCTGACCGACAGCGGCGCCCGCGTTGTTGCCGTGCCAGACCTGCGTGAAATCCACGGCAAGGTGCGCGCCATTGCCGACGAATGCCAGCTGGCCACCATCCTGGTCTGCCCGATGGCCGGCATCCTGCCCCGGGTAAAGGCATGGGGCTGGCGCCTGTTCAAGCGGCGCGACCATGCCCGCTATGCTCAGGACGCGCTGCACATGCGCTTTTGCGACCTGATCGCGCGGGGCGATCCGCCCCGGCCCGTGGCGCTGGTGCCCGATGACCTGGCCGTGCTGCAATATACCGGTGGCACCACCGGCACGCCCAAGGGCGCGATGCTGACCCATCGCAATCTCACGGCCAATGCCCTGCAGCAACAGGCGCATATCCATGGCGACCTGCCTGCCCCGCAGCGCACGCTGGCCGTGCTGCCGTTCTTCCACGTCTTTGCGCTCACCGCCGTGCTCGATTTCTCGATCCTGGTGGGATCGGAACTGGTGCTGATGCCGCGTTTCGAGATGGACGCGATGCTGGCTACCATCAAGCGCAAGCCGCCCACGCTGTTTTTCGGTGTGCCGACGCTGTTCATCGCCATGAATGCGCTGGACGATGCCAAGATTCCCAACCTTTCGGCACTGCGCGCCTGCATTTCCGGCGGTGCGCCGCTGCCGCTGGAAGTGCGGCAGACGTTTGAGCAACGCACCGGCGGGCGCATCTGCGAAGGCTATGGCCTGACCGAAGCCTCTCCCATTGTCACCTGCAACCCGGTTGATGGCGATATCCGCGCCAACAGCTGCGGCCAGGCCTTTCCCGGCACGCAGATCGAAATTCGCGATCCTGAAAATCCCGAGACGATCCTGCCACTGGGCGCCAATGGCGAGGTTTGCGTGCGCGGGCCGCAGGTGATGGCCGGCTATTGGCAGCGGCCCGACGATACTGCCAAGGTCTTCGTCGATGGCGCGCTGCGCACCGGCGACGTGGGCCACCTCGACGAAGACGGCTATCTCTACCTGGTGGACCGCCTCAAGGACGTGATCCTGAGCGGCGGGTACAACGTCTATCCGCGCGTGATCGAGGAAGCCGCCTATCTCCATCCGGCCATCGAGGAAGCCATCGCGATCGGCATTCCCGATCGCTATCGCGGGCAAAGCGCCAAGCTGTTCGTCAAGCTGCACGACGGCCAGGACGTTTCGCCGCAGGAGATCCTCGATTTCCTCACCGAGCACCTCAACAAGATCGAGGTGCCGCGCGCCGTCGAAATTCGCCAGAGCCTGCCCAAGACCATGGTGGGCAAGCTTTCGAAAAAGGAACTGGTCGCCGAAGAGCGCGCCAAGGCCGAGGCCGCCGCGCCCGCGGTTTAAGTGCAAGGCGCGATTGGGGGCAGTTGCAATCCGCATTTTGCGGCGCAATAGGTAGCGCCATTCTGGGGGGGAAATTGGCCACCATGATCGATACTTTGCCCGATCCGCCCGAACCCACGGCGGAACCCAAGCCCGCCGCGCCCGAGGACGGCCTGCAAGGCATCCAGGATGTGGCGCGCCGCCTGGGTGTGACGCACCGCACCTTGCGCTTTTACGAGGACAAGGGCCTGATCGAGCCGGCGCGGGTGGGCAACACGCGCATCTATTCCCACCGCGAAGTGGCGCGCATGCAGCTGATCCTGCGCGGCAAGCGGCTGGGGTTCAGCATCCGCGAGATCAAGGAATTCCTCGATCTCTACGATGTCGATCCCACCCGGCTTGAGCAGTTGCAGCATCTGGTGGCGCATATCCGCAGCCGGCTGCGCAAGCTGGAAAGCCAGCACAGCGCCTTGCTCAAGACCATGACCGAGCTTCAGGCCATGGAAGCCGAGGCAATCGACAAGATCGGCGAGCTTACGAGTTCAGCACGGGACGAAAGCGCCGCTTGAACAGGCGCGCGGGCAGCGTATCGGCCGTGCTGACGATGATGATGCCCGCCAGGATCATCACCGCGCCGCCGATGAACGCGGCGTCGAGCCGGTCACCCAGCACGATCACGCCGGCGGCAACGCCAAACATCGGCGTCATGAAGCTCAGTACGCCCAGCCGCGCCGCGCTGTAGCGCCGCAGCAGGGCATACCACGTCAGGTAGCTGAGGAACGCCACGATCACGACCTGGAATGCCATGCTGGCCAAAAGCGGCGCGGTCAGGCTGACGGCGGTTTCGCCCAATACCGGCGCGGCCAGCGTGCACAGCACGAACGCCCCCATCAACTGATAGAACAGCGTGACAGAGGCGGGGGCATTGGCCAGCGCCGAATTGCGCAGCACCAGCGTGGTGCAGGCCCAGCCACAGGCACCACCCAGCGCCAGGGCATCGCCCAGCCGCCCGTGCGGATAGAGCGCGCCCTCGCCCGCCCCGCTGAACGCCAGAACCACGCCGCAGAACGAGAGCGCGATGCCAAGCCACTGCGCCGGGCGCAGCCGCTCGTCAGGGCGCAGCAGTCCGAGCCCGAGCGCGGCCCCGATCGGCGCGGTATAGACATAGATCGTGACGTGCGAGGCACTGGTGAAGCGCAGCGCCTCGCCGGCGAGCAGGAACTCGGTTCCGAACAAAAGACCGATGGCAAGGCCGGGCAACACCGTCTTGCGGTTGAGCGCATGGCCTTCCCCGCGCCACAGCACGACGCCCAGCGTTGCCAGCCCGGCCAGGCCCGAACGCAGGCCCATCTGCAACAGCGGGCTCATCGCACCGGCCACCAGCTTGATGGCAACCTGCTGCGAACCCCAGATCGCGCAGAGCACGACCATGATGGCAACGGCAGCGGCATCGACAGGCTTGCGATCGTTCACAAACAAAAGGTCCGGGTTGAAATGGTGCGGGGAGAATTTCCCGGGCGCCTTAGTCGATAATCGCGCCGGGAGCCAGCCGTTGGAACCCAGCGAATGGAACGTGGCGCGTTTCCCCTGCGCTAGGGGAAATGCCGCAGGGCAACCTTACGCCGATTTCAGCGACCAACCCGTAATCCATGGTGCGTTCTGCGGAGTGTGCCATGAGTTTTACCCTCAGCCTTGGCCCGGTGGCCAACATGCAAACCATCACCACGGCCTGGTCGAACCTGACCGAGTCCCTGGAAACGCATGCCGCGATGGTGCTCGATCTGTCGGATCTTGCCGACGTCGATCTGTCCTTGGTGCAGCTGGTGGAAACGGCGCGCCAGCATGCCCTGCGTGACAGCCGCGCACTGCGTCTGTCGGCTCCGGCCAATCCGGCCGTGACGGCGCTGCTGCGCCGCGCCGGGTTCCTGACCGATCCCAGCGCCGAAACCCTCGATTTCTGGTTTCACGGAGAACTCCCGCAATGACGGCCTCGATCCTTACCGTAGACGATTCCAGCAGTCTGCGCCTCGCCACGCGGATCGCGCTGACCGGCGCGGGCTATCGCGTGACCGAAGCCTGCGACGGGCTGGAAGGCCTGGGCAAGGCGCAGGGCCAGAAGTTCGACATGATCATCACAGATCTCAACATGCCCAACATGGATGGGCTGAGCATGATCCGCGAGATCCGCAAGCTGCCCGTGCAGATGGGCACCCCGATCATCTTCCTCACCACCGAGTCGGATGATGCCATCAAGCAGGAAGCCCGCGCCGCTGGCGCCACGGGCTGGCTGGTCAAGCCGTTCCAGCCCGATCAGCTGCTGCGCATTGCCAAGAAGGTGTTGGGACAGTGAGCGAAACAGATCCCATTGCCGCGTTTCGCGTGGAAGCCGGTGACCTGCTCGACCAGATCGAACAGGCACTGCTCGACCTGTCGAACCAGTTGGACGATCGTGGGCTGATCGATGCGGTGTTCCGCGGGCTGCACACGCTCAAGGGGTCGGGCGCGATGTTCGGCTTCGACGCGCTGGCCACGTTCACCCACCATTGCGAAACCGCGTTCGATCGGGTGCGCAAGGGCTTGTTTCCCGCCACGGCCGAACTGGTCCACGTGATCCTCTCGGCCATGGACCACATGCGCGCGCTGGTCGATGGCGATGGCGCCGGGCTTGAGGCGACCGGCGATGCGATCCTGGCGCGGCTGCAGGCCGCCTTGCCCGAAAGCGGCACAACGCCCACCACGGCAGCGGGCGAAACAGCCCCGCCAACAGCAGCGGCAACCGCATCGGCGGCTGGTGGATGGCATCTGCGTTTTCGCCTCCCCGCTTCGGCGATGGCCAATGGCACCAATCCGCTGAGCCTGCTCGACGAACTGCGGGCCTTGGGCGACTGCCGGGTGGTGGCGCTGTGCGATGGTTTGCCCGCCCTGCCCGACCTGGTGCCGACCGAATGCCTGATCGGCTGGGACGTGACGCTGGTGGGCGACATCAGCCGTGATGCGATCGAAGATGTGTTCATCTTCGTGATGGACGACATGGACATGGAGCTTACGCCGCTGGCCGCCGCGCCGGCAGAGCCAGACGCAGCCGTGGCTCCAGCCGCGCCGGGTGCTGCCGAAGCGCCTGCACCGGGAACGCCGTCCAGCGTACCTGCCCAGGCGCCGGCGCAGGCCGATGCAGCCGCCCGCCAGGCGCCGCGCGCCGGGGAAAGCGTGCGCGTTCCGGCTGAACGGCTCGATGTGCTGATGGACCGCGTGGGCGAACTGGTGATCGTGCAGAGCCGCCTGTCGCAATTGGCCAACAGCGGCCTGATCGGCGCATCGGGCGAAGTGGCGCTGCGCTCCATCTCGGAAGAGATCGAGCGGCTGGTCAGCGAAATGCGCGATACCATGATGGTCTTGCGCATGGTGCCGGTGGCCAACCTGTTCGGCCGCTTCCGCCGCCTGATCCACGATCTGGCGCGCGACACCGGCAAGGCGATCGAGCTGCTGACCGACGGGGAATCCACCGAGGTGGACAAGACCGTGACCGAGCAATTGGCCGATCCGATCGTCCACCTCATCCGCAATGCCTGCGACCATGGCCTGGAAACGCCCGAAGAGCGCCTTGCCGCCGGCAAGCCGGCGACTGGCCGCGTCATGCTCACCGCCGCCCATGCCGGCGGCGAGGTGCTGATCACCATCACTGACGATGGCCGCGGCATCAACCGCGAGTGGGTGCGCGCCAAGGCGGAGGCAAACGGCCTGGTCCAGCCGGGCCAGGCACTGACCGACCATGAGCTTTTGCAGATGATCTTCCACCCCGGCTTTTCCACGGCCGCCCAGGTCACCAACCTGTCTGGCCGCGGCGTGGGGATGGACGTGGTCAAGCGCACCATCGAAGGGCTGCGCGGCACGATCGATATTGCCAGCCAGGAAGGCCAGGGTTCCACCTTTACCCTGCGCATTCCACTGACGCTGGCGATCATCGAGGGGCTGCTCGTGCGCGTGGCCAATGGCTGCTATGTCATTCCCTTGGCGGCGGTCGAGGAATGCATCGAGCTGTCTGCCGAGGAAGACCTGCGCACGCGCGGCCGCAGCATGATCCGCCTTCGCGATGCGCTGGTGCCGTTCCTGCGCCTGCATGACCTGTTCGAGACCGGCGCCCAGCCCGACCAGCACCAGAAGATCGTGGTCATTTCCGCCGCCGGGGAGCGCGTTGGCCTGGTGGTCGACCAGATCATCGGCAGCCACCAGACCGTGATCAAGTCGATGTCGGGCGTGCACCGCGCGGTCAACAGCTTTTCCGGCGCCACGATCCTGGGAGACGGCAGCGTCGCTCTCATTCTCGACATCATGCAACTCGTGGCCACCGGCCAGCAACGGGAGGCACGGCTGCGCGCCGTGGGCTGACACCATGACCGACACCCAAAAGACCCGCTGGGACGAACAGGGCAACCTGGAAGTGCTGACGTTCGACGTTGGCAGCGAATGCCTGGCGATCGAGGCGACCGACATTCGCGAGATCGTGGACCTTTTGCCCGAAACGCGGGTGCCCGGTGCCGCGCCACTGGTGGCCAGCATCGTCAACTATCGTGGCAAGATCATTCCGATCGCCGATCTGCGCGTGGCCTTTGGCATGGCGATCACTCCGCCCACGCCAGACAGCCGGATCGTGGTGATCGAAACCCTGATCGATGGCGAGATGACGCATATCGGCCTGCGTACCGACAAGGTGCATGAGGTGGCGATGCTTTCGCGCAACGACAGTTCCGATCCGCCGCAGGTCGGCCTACGCTGGCGCCGCGAATTCGTGCGCGAGTTCGTGCGCCAGGCCGATGGCGTGATCGTGTTGCCCGCCCTTTCCGCGATTTTCGACGCTGCACCACGCCAACTTGGCGGAGGAAGCCTGGCGGCCTGACCGCACCTGACCACCACCACCAATGAGCAAACCCTGACGCGGCCATTCGCTTTCTGGCCGCCGTGACGAGCCAGACACAAGGATGTCCGACCATGCGTGCCACGATCAAGTTGAAACTGGGAGCTACCTTCGTTGCCCTCATCATCCTGATGATGGCCATCGCCGGCCTGTCGATCAACGCGTTGGGTTCGCTCAACACCAGTATTGCCGATCTCATTTCCGGCCCCGCTGCCCGCCTTTCCCTCGCCCAGCAAACCTCGATCACGATGAGCCAGCTGGTGCGCTTTGAAAAGAACATGGCGTTGACCGACGATCTCGATCTTACGCGGGACTGGAACACGCAATCGGAGAACACGGTCCGCAAGATCAGCGAGTTGCTCGATCAGGGCCGCCAGACGGCCACGGACCAGACGCGCCCGATGTGGAACCGGGCCGACGAGCAGTGGGCAGTGCTCAAGGATGCCAATGGGCGCATGCGCGCCTTGGCCATGCGCAACGACAACAATGGCGCGGCCCGGATTTCGATCACCGAAGGCCGCCGCGCCGCAGTGGACCTGGAAAAGACGCTCAACCAGATCGTTGACGACCAGAACAAGGCAATGAAGGCCGCCGGCACGGAGACTGCCAATCTCTATGGCTCGGTGCGCAGCACGCTGATCGTCACCACGCTGCTCGCCCTGCTCGTGGCCGTGGCTGGGGCCGTGTGGATCGGCAGGATGGTGGCGCGCGGTCTGCGCCAGATCAACGCGGCGGTCGGCACCGTAGCCGAGGGTGATCTCGACAACATGATCGACATGAAGGGTGACGACGAGATTGCCGACGTCGTCCGCTCGCTCAACACCATGATCGGCAACCTGCGCAAGACCGCCTTGTTTGCCGACAATATCGCCCTGGGTGATCTGTCCAACGACGTGGAGCTGCTGTCTGACCGCGATCGCCTGGGCAAGGCGTTGATGTCGATGATCGGCAACATGCGCGCCGCCGCCAGCGTGGCCAACAGCCTGGCCGACGGCGATCTGACCGTAAACCATGCCGCCCTGTCTGACCGGGACCAGTTGGGCCTGGCGCTGGTGGCGATGATCGACCGCCTGCGCAACGTGGTAAGCGAAGCGACCGGCGCATCGGAAAACGTCTCGTCCGGCAGCCAGGAACTCGCCGCCAGTTCGGAACAGCTCTCGCAAGGCGCGACCGAACAGGCCGCAGCGGCAGAGCAAGCCTCTGCCTCGATGGAGCAGATGGCGGCCAATATCAAGCAGAACGCCGACAACGCCGCGCAGACCGAAAAGATCGCCCGGCAGTCGGCCAAGGATGCCGAAAGCTCGGGCGTGGTGGTCAACCGCGCGGTGGATGCGATGCGCACGATCGCTGAAAAGATCGGCATCGTCCAGGAAATCGCCCGGCAGACTGACCTGCTCGCGCTCAATGCCGCAGTCGAAGCCGCCCGCGCCGGCGAGCATGGCAAGGGCTTTGCCGTGGTGGCGAGCGAAGTGCGAAAGCTGGCCGAACGCAGCCAGAGCGCGGCCTCGGAAATCGTCGCCGTATCGTCTGACACGGTAAAGGCCGCGGCCGAAGCCGGCGACATGCTGAGCAAGCTGGTGCCCGACATCCGCCGTACCGCTGAACTGATCAGCGAGATCAGCGCCGCCTGCCGCGAACAGGACATCGGCGCCACGCAGATCAACGAAGCGATCCAGCAGCTTGATCAGGTAACCCAGCAGAATGCCGGCGCCTCGGAAGAGATTTCCGCCACGTCGGAGGAACTCGCCGCCCAGGCCGAAGAGTTGCAGGCCAGCATCTCGTACTTCCGCGTCGATCCCAATGCCCGCACCGCATCGCGCAGCGTTGCGCCCGCAGCCCGGGCCAAGCCGGTTGCCGGCAAGGTGGCCAAGGCCACTGCCAAGCCTGCCCGCAAGGCGGCGCGCCCCGGTTCGATCGGCGACCAGCAGGCCCGCCTCAAGGGCTTTGCCATCGATCTGTCCGCCGGCAGTGCGGACGCCGACGATGCCGATTTCGGCCAGGCCGCGGCATGACCGCCCCCCGCCCCTTGGCCGATGCGCCCACCCGCGATGATCTTCAGGTCGTGACGTTTGGCCTGGGGCGGGAAGTCTTCGCCGTGCCGGTGGTGCTGGTGCGCGAAATCCTGGATTACCAGGTGCCCAGCCACGTGCCCGGCGGGCCGGCACATTTCCTGGGCCTGACCGATGTGCGCGGCCAGGGCGTGCCCACGGTGGACTTTCGCCGCCGCCTTGGCCTGCCGGCGGTGGAGCCGACACTCGCGACGCGGATCATCATTCTCGACGTACCACTGCCCGACCGCACCCTCGCACTCGGCGTAGTGATCGATCGCGTCCTCGCCGTGGTCACATTACCGGCCGATCGCATCGAAGCCGCGCCCGATATCGGCACGGCGTGGAATGCGGCCTTTGTCCAGGGCGTGGTGCGCGAAGCCGACGGGTTCGTGGTGGTGCTTGATCTGCCGCGCATCTTTGCCGGCGATGATCCGGTGCATGCCGCTGGCGCCGATGCCCATGGCGCCTCTCCAGGCGGGAGGCTGGCCATGCCCACCCCAGCCTGATCAGCCCCACCGCTTGCCAATTCTGCCCCACAAAACCGAGGGGGAAACTCATGCGTCCCACCATCAAATTGAAGCTGGCGGCCACGTTTGCCGTCCTCATCATCGTCATGGCTGGCGTGATCGGCCTGTCGATCAGCCGCCTCAACACGCTCAACTCCGCCATTTCCGACGTGATCGCCGGGCCGGTCGTGCGCCTCAACACCGCGCAGGAACTGGTGATCGAGGTCAACCGCCTGTTGCGCCGCGAAAAGAACATGGCGCTCACGTCAGACCTTGGCCTGACCGCCAAGTTCAACACCCAATCCGACGCCAACGTGACCAATATCGAAGACATCCTGGTCAGGGGTAGCGAACAAGCGAGCGAAGAGAGCAAGCCCTATTGGGCCACGCTGGCCCAGCGGTGGCAGGTGCTCAAGGACGCCAACCGCCGCATGCGCGCGGCGGCCATGGAAAACCGCAATGAAGAAGCCGGCCGGATCTCGATCACGGATTCGGGAAACGCCGCCTCAGCCATGGAAGCTACCCTGGAACAGCTGGTGGAAATCCAGCAAAACCAGATGAAGAAGGCCGACAACGACACCAACGCGCTTTATGCGACGGCGCGCACCCTGTTGCTGGTCGCCGGCGCGGCCGCGTTGCTCATCGCCCTGGTCGGCGCCTATTGGATCGGCCGTGTCGTGTCGCGCGGGCTGGCCAAGATCACTGGCGTGGTCGATGCCGTGGCCATTGGCGATCTTGACGTGAGCGTCACGGCCGACAGCGACGACGAGATTGCCGACCTGATCGGGCTGGTCAACCAGATGACCGCCAACCTGCGCAAGACCGCCGACCTGGCTGATACCATCGCCAATGGCGATCTGACGGTGAACCATGTGGCCTTGTCCGAACGCGACAAGCTGGGCCTGGCGCTGATCGCCATGGTGGACCGCCTGCGCGATGTTGTGGCCGATGCCGGTGCGGCCTCGGAAAACGTCTCTGCCGGCAGCCAGCAACTGGCCGCCAGTTCGGAGCAGGTCTCGCAAGGGGCGACCGAGCAGGCTGCAGCGGCCGAGCAGGCCTCTGCCTCGATGGAAGAGATGGCGGCCAACATCAAGCAGAACGCCGACAACGCCGCGCAGACCGAAAAGATCGCCCGGCAATCGGCCAAGGATGCCGAAAGCTCGGGCGTGGTGGTCAACCGCGCGGTCGATGCCATGCGCACGATTGCCGACAAGATCGGCATCGTCCAGGAAATCGCCCGGCAGACCGACCTGCTCGCGCTCAATGCCGCGGTCGAAGCCGCCCGCGCCGGCGAGCATGGCAAGGGCTTTGCCGTGGTGGCGAGCGAAGTGCGCAAGCTGGCAGAGCGAAGCCAGACGGCGGCCTCGGAAATCGGTGCCGTCTCGTCGGACACGGTCAAGGCCGCGACCGAGGCGGGTGAAATGCTCACCCGCCTTGTGCCCGATATCCGCCGCACGGCCGAGCTGATCAGCGAAATCAGCGCCGCCTGCCGCGAACAGGATATCGGCGCCGCGCAGATCAACGAGGCGATCCAGCAGCTTGACCAGGTGACCCAGCAGAACGCCGGCGCCTCGGAAGAGATTTCCGCCACGTCGGAAGAACTCGCCGCGCAGGCCGAAGAGCTGCAGGCCAGCATCTCGTACTTCCGGGTCGATGCCCATGCCCGCGCCGGCGGCCAGGGCAGTGCCCCTGCCGCCCGGCCCAAGCCGGTCGCGGCCAAGCCGGCCAAGGCTGCCAAATCGGTGGCAAAGCCGGCCAAGCCTGCCCGCAAGCCCGCCCGCCCTGGCTCGATCGGCGATCAGCAGGCCCGCCTCAAGGGCTTTGCGATCGACATGTCGGCCGGCGCCGCGGACGACGATGACGCCGATTTCGGCCAGGCCGCCGCATGACCGCCCCCCGCCCCTTGGCCGATGCGCCCACCCGCGATGATCTTCAGGTCGTGACGTTCGGCCTGGGGCGGGAAGTCTTCGCCGTGCCGGTGGTGCTCGTGCGCGAAATCCTGGATTACCAGGTGCCCAGCCACGTGCCCGGCGGCCCGGCACATTTCCTGGGCCTGACCGACGTGCGCGGTCAGGGCGTGCCCACGGTAGACTTTCGCCGCCGCCTTGGCCTGCCGGCGGTGGAGCCGACACTGGCCACGCGGATCATCATCCTCGACGTGCCCCTGCCCGATCGCACCCTGGCGCTGGGCGTCGTGATCGACCGCGTGCTGGCGGTCAGCACCCTGTCAGGCGCGCGGATCGAGCCTGCGCCCGATATCGGCACGGCGTGGCGCGGTGAATTTGTCGATGGCGTGGTGCGCGAGGCCGAAGGGTTCGTGGTGATTCTGGACGCCGCGCGCATCTTTGGCAGCGAAGACACCGTGCTGCTGCCGGCGGAGGTTTGAACCCGTGGCCACACCTGCCCCTGCCCAAATCCCGCAAGCCGCACAGATCGTGGGCGACGGCATCACGCCGCGCACGTTCAAGCACTTGTCTGCCTTTATCTATGACCAGTGCGGCATCCGCATGCCGGCCGCCAAGCAGACCATGGTGGAAGGCCGGCTGCGCCGCCGCGCCCGTGCGCTCCACTTCGAAAAGCTGGAAGAATACTGCCGCTTCGTTCTGGGGGAAGGCGCCGGCAGCGATGAAGTGGTGCATCTGATCAACGCCGTCACCACCAACAAGACCGATTTCTTTCGTGAACCGCGCCATTTCGAACGCCTGGCGCAGACCATCCTGCCCGGTTTTGCGGCCAAGCGCCGGCAGCTCGTGCGGGCGTGGAGCGCGGCCTGCTCGACCGGAGCCGAACCCTATACCCTGGCCATGGTCATGGATGATTTCGCGCAAGCCAACGGCGGGCCCGATTACGCGATCCTGGCCACCGATCTCGATACCAACGTGCTCGCCACCGCGCAGAAGGGCATCTACCCGCGCGAGATGATGGAGCCGGTGCCGGCCCTGCTGCGGCAACGCTATGTCGGGATGGGCCAGGGGGCGCGGGCCAACGAGGCACGCATCCATCCCGCGCTGCGCGCCAAGGTCGGCTTCGCCCAGCTCAACCTGATGGAGCCGGTCTATGCCATCGGCCATCAGGTTGACCTGATCTTTTGCCGCAACGTGCTGATCTATTTCGACAAGCCCACCCAGAAAAAGGTCGTGTCGCGCTTGGTCGATTGCCTGGCACCGGGTGGATACCTGTTCGTGGGCCATTCGGAATCGATCGCCGGCTTCGATCTGCCGCTCGATTCTGTCGGCAACACCATATTCCAGAGGAGATAGACCGATGCCGGCCCCCAAGATCCGCGTCCTGGTCATCGACGACAGCGCCAGCGTGCGCCAGACCATGAAAGCCATCCTGGAAGAAGATCCCGAACTGGAAGTGGTGGCGACGGCTGCCGATCCCTTTGCTGCCGCGCGCCATATCCAGGAACAGGTGCCCGACGTGATCACGCTCGACGTGGAAATGCCGCGCATGGATGGCATCACCTTCCTGCGCAAGCTGATGCAGCAATGCCCCGTACCCGTGGTGATGTGCTCCTCGTTGACCGAGGAAGGTTCCGAAACGCTGCTGGAAGCCATGCATGCCGGGGCGGTCGACGTGATCCTGAAACCGCGCGTGGGCGTGGCCGATCACCTTTCCGAAAGCCGCCTGATGATCCGTGACACGGTCAAGGCCGCCGCGCGGGCCAAGGTGCGCGGCGGCCGTCGCTCTGCCGCCGCCAGCGCGCCGTCCTCGCTCCACCCGCAGCCCAAGCTGACAGCCGATGCCGTACTGCCGCCGCCGCCGGTGCGCGCCACCGGCAGCAAGGCGATGAGCCGCACTACCGAAATGGTGGTTTGCATCGGTGCTTCCACCGGCGGCACCGAAGCCTTGCGCGAAGTGCTCGAAGCGCTGCCCGCCAATTCACCGGGCATCGTCATCGTCCAGCACATGCCCGAACACTTTACCCGCGCCTTTGCCCGCCGGCTCGATGGCTTGTGCGAGGTATCGGTGAAGGAAGCCGAAGATGGCGACACCGTGATGCGCGGCCATGTGCTGATCGCGCCGGGCGGCAAGCATACCCTGCTCGAACGCCAGGGCGCGCGCTATCTTGTCTCGGTCCGCGACGGGCCGCTGGTCAGCCGGCACCGTCCCTCGGTCGACGTGCTGTTCCGCTCGGCCGCGCGCTGCGCCGGATCGAATGCGGTGGGGATCATCATGACCGGCATGGGCGACGACGGCGCGCGGGGCCTGCTTGAAATGAAGGAGGCCGGCGCGCGCACCCTTGCCCAGGACGAAGCCAGCTCCATCGTGTTCGGCATGCCCAAGGAGGCGATCGCGCGCGGTGCTGCCGATCGCATCGTGCCGCTTGGCACGATCGCACAGGAACTGTTGCAGGCCACGGCCCGCGAGGAGGCCCGCCAAGGAGCGCCGCGATGCAACCCGCACCCCTGATGCCGCCGCTGGCGGAAATCCAGCCACCGCCCGCCGATGCCGCGCTCACCGCGCCGTTGCGCCTGCGCCTGGCGGACATCCTGCATGGTCTTGACGATCATTTTACCCGCATCGGCACCACGCTGGAGCGGACGGTGGAGGCGATTTCCGCCGTAGTCGGCACGCTCGGCCAGATCAGTGCCGCCTTGGGCGATGGCGATGGATCTGGCGCGGTGGGAAACCTCACCCGCGCGGCCAAGCGGCTTTACAGCGTGGCCGATCAGGCCACCCGCCGGGCCGACCAGGTGGGCCATATCCGGGCGGTTTCGGCCCGCCTCTCCGCGCAGATCCACGATCTGCAACGCACGCTCGATGCGCTCAAAATCTATGGCATGAACGTCAAGATTGCCGCCGGTGGCGCGCGCGACTTTGTCGATTTCGCCGATCTCATGGCGCAGAAACTGGACATGGGCAAAGCCGACGCCGCCGGGTTCGACGGGCGCCTCGCTGAACTTGAAACAGGCTTGGCCAGCATGCTGCGATCGGATTCGCGGCTGGTCAGCGAGTGCGCGCGCGTGGTGCCGCAGGTGCCGGATCGCCTGATCCGCGATGCCGGCGCCCTGGCCAGCCACCAGGATGGCCTGGCCGCGATGGCACGCACCACCGGAGAGATCGCCGCGACGATCCAGACCAAGGTCGCGACCGTGCTGGGCGCCATCCAGATCGGCGATATCGCCCGCCAGCGGCTGGAACACGTGCTGGCCGGATGCGAAATGCTCGACGCGCATCTTGGCGGCCGTCCGCCCGGTTCCCCGGCCGAAGAGGCGGCGTGCCACCATGTGCTGGCCCTGCTGCACGCGCAGCTCGAAGAAACCGCGATCGATTTCCGCCGCGAGACGCTGGTGCTCGTGGAATCGCTGCACGAGCTTGAGCCGGAGGCCAACCGCCTGCTGGCGTTGCAGGCGCCCACCGCCCCCGCCGATCACGATCCCACGCAGCAGCATGCCGGTGAAGCGGCATTCCTGCGCGAGCTGGAAAGCGGGATTGCCGAAGCCACCGCGATGATCGCGCAGCTGCAAGAGGCAGATGCCCAGGCCGAACAGACGCTGGGCTTGATCATGGCCACCGTGGCCGATCTCATCGCCCGCGCCGCCGCGATCCGCCACTTGCGCGTCGACGTGCAGCTCATGGCGATCAATATCGGCCTGTCGTGCCGCCGGGTCGAGGCGATCGGCCGGCCGATGACGGTCATCGCCAACGAGATCCGCAGCCACGCCGAAACGCTGGATGGTGCGGTCACGCATATCAACGCCGCCGCCAGCGATCTCGACGGATGCTCGGCCGCGATGCGCGGCGCCGATCGTTCCGGCGAGATCGGCACTGGCGATGAACTCGCGCTCTCGCTGGCGATGATCCGCCAGGGGGCGCAGCGCACGGAACAGGCCATCGCCGTGGCCAGCCAGCAGAGCGACACCATCGCCACCATGCTGCGCAAGACGCGGGACGAACTGGAAGTGAGCCTGGACCTGGCCAAGACGATCGAGGCCATCGCCGTGCGCACCGCCGATCTTGCTGGCAGCGGCAACAGCGATGATCCCGCCGCCCATGGCGCAATCGTCGCGCTGATGAACGCGCTGGGGCAGATCTACACCATGGCGAGCGAACGCGTGGTGCACGATCGCTTTCTCCTCCAGGGCATGGCTGCGCTCGCCACCAGCCAGCCCACGTCCGGCTTGGGTGCCAGCAACGCCCAGGACGACGATGACGACGCCTTGTTTGACGACGCTCTGTTCTAAACCCTTGCCGCGGAAGCGGGTTGGAGTGTCGCCGTGCTGGACCTGCGCGTCCCGGTGCCTATAGTCGCAGCCCATGAGCCAGGTCGCGATCCCATCCTTGCCGGCCGCAGCCGGTGGCCCTCCCCGCGGCAGACCGCGCCAGTTCGATGCCGATGCAGCCCTGTTGGCTGCGCTGCATGTGTTCTGGACACGCGGCTATGATGGGGCCTCACTGTCTGACCTGACCGAGGCGATGGGGATCACGCGGCCCAGCCTCTACGCCTGTTTCGGCAACAAGGAATCGTTGTTTCGCAAAGCCTTGGACCTTTACGAGCGGGACAAGTTGGCATTCATGACCCAAGCGTTGTCGGCGCCCACCGCGCGCGGCGTGGCGGCGGCCATGCTGCGCGATGCCTTGGCGATGTTGACCAGCAGCGAGGGTGGGCGGGCCTGCTTTGGCGTGATGCACGCGGTGGCTTCCTCCACCTATGACGAATCGATGCGGCAAGAGGTGATTACCCGCCGCGCCGCCTACGAGCAGGCGCTGCTCGCACGGTTCGAGCGGGCGGAGGCGGAGGGTGATTTCCCCGGATATACCGCGCAGGCGCTGTGCGCCTATTGCCTGTGCCTGTTGAGCGGAATGAGCGTCCAGGCTGGTTCGGGTGCTGATTCTGCACGCCTTCATGCGATCGTCGAAACGGCCTTGGCACTCTGGCCCGGGCGTTGAACAACGCCTGCCGCTTGCGATACCGAGCGGTATATAAACTTGTTGACGCGGCACCTGCGGGTTTCTATACCAATTGGTATTGAAAGTCGCGGGGCCAGCCGGCTTCTCCCCCCATTGGCCGGCATCCCCCCATCCCCATGGTCCCTCGCGGGCTTTCATCATTCGACGCGTCCCCCGCGCGTCGGCAAAAGGGCGGCCGGGCAAGAGGCTTTTTCGTAAAGCTGCCCGGCCGGGCCTGGCCCCGGTTTCGTCAATGCGCGCGCGTGCCCGCTGTTGCGCGTTGACGAAACCGGTTCCCTGACAGTTGATTTGCACGGCAATACCGATTGCAGCTGTCGTTGTTCCCTAACTCATGTCAGTTTATTGCAATTACTCGCCATAGATCACTGCACCCCGTATCGCTACGGTATTGGTTGCCGAGCCTGCAATCTAAGGCTGATTTCGGTTATAACTGAACAGGTTCGGTCTGCCGAACCGGGATAGGCGAGATCAACGTGGCGCAACGCACCGTTCACATCGTGGATAGCGATGCCCTGCATCGTCGGGATCTGGCACAATTGATACGTCAGCAAGGGCTGGACTGTCATCCTTTTGCCGCGTCTGCCGATCTGGCAGATGCACTGGGCTATCTTCCGGCCGGCTGCGTCCTCCTCGCTTGGCGCACGCCCCAACACGCGGCCGAGACCACGCCCATCGCCAGCGAGGACCAAGGCCCTGGCCCGATGGTGCGCGCGGTGCTGTCACAGCGACCGGAGATGGCCGTAATCGTGATGGCCGTTGCGCCCACGATCCCGCAGGTCGTGCAGGCCCTGCGCGCAGGCGCCATTGATTTCCTCGAAATGCCGGTGGCGGCCGATGCCTTGCGCCCGGTTCTCGAACACGGCTTTTCCATCCTGCCCGCCCGCGTCGCCAAGCAGCAGCGCGTGGGCCAGGCGACGGCCCTGACCACACAACTGACCCCGCGCGAGCAGGAAGTGCTGCGCGGCGTGGTGGCCGGGCTGACCAACCGCGCCATTGCCGAACGGTTGAAGATCGGGGTACGCACGGTGGAAATGCATCGGGGCAACATCATGCAAAAGCTGCAAATGGACAATCTCGCCGCCCTGATCCGTTTCGCCGTGTTCACCGGTGTTCTGGACCAGGGACTTGATGCGGCCTGAGGGTGGGGCCGCGGTGCAGCACTGGCTCTATGCCAGCAATTGCGCCGTTGCGCCCGCCTGGGCTGGTCCTACCGTAGAGGCCCTGATCGCCCGCGCAGCGCTGCGCAATGCGCAATGTGGCCTCAGCGGCGCCCTGCTGTTTACCGGGCAGCATTTCATCCAGGCACTGGAGGGGCCGGCAGCCACACTGGCCCAGATGCGCACCACGATCTGCGACGACGTGCGCCACACCGACATCGTGACACTGGCCGAAGGCGCACTGCCCCACCGTCGGTTCGATGGCTGGGCGCTCGCCTATGCCGGGGCATCGGTCTATCTGGCCGACCAGGTGCGGATGGCCATGGCCGAGGGCGCCCCTGCGCTGATCAGTATCTTGCAGGCATTCGCCAGGCCCCTTCCGGGCGCACAACCGGGCTGCGGCCAGCATCGTGCAGGGTGATCAACATTTGTTAACCCCGCCATCGCAATCTGCGCCTAATCATTGAGCCCGCCTGCGCCGCAGGCGGTGCCATGTGGAGAGAGCGCCGGTGCCCCGAACGATGTTTCCGGCCAACCCTGGCGCGGATGCCGCCGCCGGCGGTCCGGCACTGGCCGACCGCATCTATGCCGAACTCGTGCGCGGGCTTTATGCCACGCCGCTGCAGGCGATCTACATGGCGGCGATCTTTGCCGCCTATCTTGCCCTGATGATCCACGACACCGGCGATCGCGTGATCATGCTGCTCGGCGGCCTGGCGGCCTGCGCCTGGATCATGCGGATCATCGTGGCGGTTCGCTTGCGCCACCGCGCCCTGACCGCCTCGCTTGACCGGCCTGCGGCGCGACGGCTGGAACTGCTGTTTGCTACGCCATATGGCAGCTTTGCCGGGTTGCTCGGCCTGATCGGGGCACGGGTGGTCCACCTCGATCATGGCGATGCGCGTGCGCTGACGATCTGCGTGCTTGTCGGGTTTTGTGCAGGCGTGGCGACGGGCGTGGGCGCCCGGCCGCGCCTTGCCTCGCTGTTCATGGCCCTGGCGATGACACCCACGCTGGTTCTCGCCCTGGCAGAGGCCCGCCCCCTGACGATCGGGCTGGCGTTCATCGCCACGGCCTTCGTCATCGGCGGGCGGCATTCGCTGCATATGCGCCATGACATGGTCAAGGCAGAGATCGGCCATCGCCTGGTGTCGCTGTCGCTGGCGCGGCGTGACAATCTGACCGCCCTGCCCAATCGCCTTGCCCTGCGCGAGCATTTCGAGGCCAATGCCGCCGTCATGTCGCCCCACGGCCTGGTCGCGGTGCATTATCTCGATCTCGATGGCTTCAAGCCGGTCAATGATGCCTATGGCCACGGCACCGGCGATCGCCTGCTCGAACAAGTGGCCAATCGCCTGCGCGGCGCGATCCGCAACGGCGATATCGTCGCCCGCCTGGGCGGCGATGAATTTGCCGTCGTGCAATTCGGCCTGTCGCGCAGCGAAGAGGCCGGACTCTTGGCGCAGCGCCTGCGCACCACGATCGCCGAACCGTTCGAGGTGGATGATCACGTCATCCTGATCTCGACCTGCGTGGGCAGCGTGGTGAGCGACAATCGCGCCGATCAGCTCGATACGCTGCTGCAGGCGGCCGACGCGCGGCTGTACCAGGCCAAGCGCGAGCGCGGCGCCAATCGCCGCCGCGTCGCCTAGGTCAAATCTCGCTCAATTCCGCGACCAGGTCATAGGCATCGCCACGGTAATAGCTGTGGGTGATTTCGATCACCCGGCCATCGGGCAGAAATGCCCGGCGTTCGATGAACAGGCATGGATCGCCGGCCGCGATGCCCAGAAGATCGGCCATGTCCGCCGGAAAACCGATCGCGCGAACGCGCTGCAGCGCCCGCACCGGACGGTGCCCGGCCTGTTGCAAGGCGGTGTAGAGCGAGTTCTCGACCGTGGCGACCGAAGGCAGGCCCCAGCCCGGCACGGTGGCGCCTTCAAGCGCCATGGTCACGCCATCGGCATAGCGGATGCGCTGGAAGCGATAGACTTTCGAGCCCGGCGACAGGCCAAGAGACAGCGATTCCTCGGGCGTGACGAGGCCTTCGGAGCGATCGATCCACTTGTTACCCGGCTTGCGCCCGCGCGCCATCATGTCTTCCGAGAAGGATGACAGCGCCGAAAAGCTCTTTTCCACGCGGCCGTTGCTGGCTTTCTGCAGGCTTTCCGAGACAAAGGTGCCGGCGCCCTGGCGCCTTTCAAGCAAGCCTTCCTCCACCAGGCCATCGATCGCCTTGCGGATGGTTACGCGCGACAGCCCGTATTCCTCGCAAAGGTCGCGCTCGCTGGGCAGCGCGGCGCCGGCAGCAAGGCGACGGCTGTCCACCGCGTGACGAATGAGCTTTTGCAGCCGCATGTAGCGTGGGCCAGCTTCGTTTTCCCGAAGCGCACCAATCTGATCAACGAAGGCCATGGCTCTCCTTTACGCCCAAGCACTACGCTGCCCGGGAACCGAGAACAACAGGGATTTTATCTGTATGGCAATGGTCATGGATTGAACTCACCACCGATCACGCCCCTGCGCGAGACTCGGGATGCCGCCCAATCGCCTGCCGAGAGGCGAATCTGCCGTTGGACCAGCGTAATGGCTGTGTTTTTTGGGTCCGATATGGAAAATTCACGCGTTCGCCCCGGCAAGCGCGGTTTTGCCGCCAAGCCTGCGCTGGCGTTATACTGCATATGCGCAATGGCGGTCTCGCGAGGTCGATATGGGTAACCGTTACCGTTGTTATCACAGCACCCCGCCGGTGGTTGGTCAAACCCTGGCATTGCCGCATGGAGTGCGGCCGACGCCTCCACGCGGCCGGCCTGTTCCGCGGCAATTTCCTTTGCGCACCGGGATATTCGACCATGCCGCTGGTTGTAGCCGGGTGGATGCCGCATTCCGCCAGGGCGCGAAACTGCGGGCGCGGAAAGATCGTTAATGGCAGCGCAGGGATTGATCCCGGGAGAATGGCCGGCTGCGTGCTGCAACGCGTCATGATCTGCCGATCGCGTTGGGCGACGCTGGCGCCGCGGCGCCGTAGCAGTGGAAAACGCCCCGGCAAACGGACGCAAACCCATGGTTCTTCGTCTCTCCGCCGATTTACAGCACGCAAATCAGGCGTTAGGCCCCACGCAGCATTTTGGAGAAACGCTACCATGAACACTACTGAACTTGTCGATGCCGTTGCCGCCAGCCAGGGCATTGCCAAGGCCGAGGTCCGCAAGACGGTCGACGCCGTTTTCGCCGCCATCGCCGAAGCCGCTGCCAAGGGTGAGGAAATCTCGCTGAACGCGTTCGGCAAGTTCAAGGTCAAGGACGTGCCGGCCCGCGAAGGCCGCAATCCCTCGACCGGCGAACCGATCCAGATCGCTGCGTCGCGCAAGCTCAGCTTCGCGCCGGCCAAGGCTCTCAAGGACAAGCTGAACGGCTAATCGCCGCTGCTGGCTTTTTCCCCTCGGAAAGGCGTTTCGTGGATTTCGACGACCAGATGCGCCGCTACTTCGGTGCTGCCGATCCTGCATCGGTAGCACCAGCGGCACTGGCCGCGGGCATGGAACGCCTTTCCGTGGACTTTGGCCTGGAACGTGATCCGGGCCGGCGCTTTGCGATGTGGGCGTTGATGCACATCCTGGGCAATGCGCCCGATCTTGACGTTGCCTTTCCCGATCCTGCTGAACGGGACGCGGCGCGCAATTTCATGGACATGCTGGACCAGATCCAGGCGCAGGCTCCGACCAACCACGTTTGAGCGCGGATCGGGCGGCGCAGGCATGCCGGCGATGCGCCGAAGTTCACGCGATCGCGACGATCTCCACGGCCTCTGCCTTGCCACCGAAATCGACATATTCGCCCGCTTCGGCGCCCATGATGGCGCGCGCCAGTGGTGCGGAAAACGCGAGCAGGCCTGCCGCAGGATCGGCCTCGTCATCGCCGACCAGCGTGATCGTCCGCTCACGGCCGTTGTGCAGCAGCGTGACGGTGGAACCGAATTCCACCGCCTCGCCCGCCGGTGCGGGCATGAGCTGGGCGGTGGCGAGGCGCGTACTCCAATAGCGCAGATCGCGGCGCGCCGCCTTGAGCGCGTCCTCGTCTTGCAGCGTGGCGATCAATGCCTCCACCTCGGCCACTCTGGCGCTCAATTGCGCCAGGCCGCGCGCGGTTACCAGATTGGGTCCAGGCGGAATCGGCCGCTCGAACTTGGGTTCGAGATGCTCGTCATCACTTTCGCGGCGAAACGCAACGCTCATGCCTGGTCCTTGCACAACGGGATTGATGGCTGCTCTTGCCCGCTTTGCGTCAGAGGGCAAGGCCAGAGCGCAAGCGCAGCGGGCGACCCGACCCCCGGAAAAGAAAAAGCCGGTGGGCAAAAGCACGAAGCCTCGCCCACCGGCAGCAGGGTGAAATAGAGTTGCACCTATGAACATGCCGTATGCCGGACGGAAAATCCAGCGGTTCGTGACAGCGATTTCTCTGCGTGAAATGCTTGGCAGCGCAGCCGTGCTGTTTCACAAGGCCGACCTGCCATGACACTTGCCTATGCCCTTGATGCCCCGGCCGATGCCATTGCCCAGGCCCTTGCGGCCGATGCCAATGGTGACGTGTGGGCCGGTGGTGCGGTGAGCCCGGGCGGCTATGCGCCGGTGGTGGTGCGGGGCCGCGATGGCCGGCGGCGCCTGGTGCCGCGCCAATGGGGCGTGCCACCACCGCCCCGCGGGCAGCACGTGGTGACGACGGTACGCAACGTGGAAAGCCCTTTCTGGATCGGCACCTTGCGCCATCCCGAGATGCGCTGCCTGGTGCCCGCCACGCATTTTCGCGCGGGCGGCGCACGGCGGTGGTGGCGATCACCCGATGCCCTGATCATGGCCTTTGCCGGCATCTGGCGCGATTCCGAAGTGCCCAGCTTTGCCATCCTGACCGTGGGCGTCGATGCGCTATCCGGCCCGGCCGATCCCCCCGCATCGGTCCCCCTGCTGCTGACAGCGCCGCAACAGGCGCGCTGGCTGGCGCAAGGCTGGAAGGACGCAGAAACGCTGGTGCAGGCGCTGCACCCCGATCGGATCATGCTACTGGGCGGTTGAGCAATGACGGCGCCAGTTGTGCCGGCAAGACCAGACGCACGAGATCGGCGGCACCCGGGCTGGCGAACAACGTCAGTGCCGGAGCATAGGCAATTTCGAACAAGAGCGCGCCCAAGGTTTCCGGCTGCGCCGGACCATCGGGAAAACGCTGCCGCAGATAGCCGCCGAGTTCGCGCCAGCCCCGTCGCACGATTTCCTCAAGCCGTTCAAGGCAGGGCGATCCGGGCGGCGAGGTGCGGGCCAGTTCCAGCACCGACAACGACCATCCGCCATGGCGCGAACGCTCTTGTGCCCACGTGGCGACCACGTCGACCACTCCGGCGACATCGGTGGCGCCGTCAAGGTCTGCCAGCAAATCGCCAAGGCTGCGAAGCGCTTCGGCGCTCAGCACTTCGAGATAGATCGCTTCCTTGCTGTCGAAATTGGAATAGACCGCCCCCTTGGTGAAGCCGGCCGCCTCGGCAATGCGTTCGAGCGAGGTGATCGCATAGCCATCGCGCCGAAACAGATCGGTCGCCGCCTGCAGCAGCCGTTCGCGCGTGCGCGCCTGGCTTTCGCTGCGCTTCAATCGAGCCAAACCCGTTATCCCCTCATGGTCCACCTGTGGCGCGGTTCCCGTCGCCAGGAGGCGAGGATTAAGCGGAGCCGAGCCGGCTAGGCAAGGCCCTCGCCCAAAAACAGCGTCAGTCGCTGATGCCGATGCGGATCGGCATCGCGGCGTCATCGCCGTCGGGATAGATCACGTCTGGCGCGATCACCACGCGGTTGCGGCCCTGGTGCTTGGCGGCATAGAGCGCGGCATCGGCAGTACGATAGAGTGCGGCGAAATCGTCTCCGGCCCGCGCCATGGCCACGCCCACGCTCACCGTTACCTGCCCACGCCCGAAAAACGGCGAATGGTCGCAATCACTCAGCCCCGTGCGCACGCTTTCGGCCAGTTGCAGCGCGGCAAAGCGGCCCATGCCAGTGGCGAGCAAGGCAAACTCCTCCCCACCCAGGCGCGCTGTCACGCACATTGCCCCGTCCCAACGGGCCAGTCGCCGCGCCAGGGTTACCAGCACGACATCGCCCGCGTCGTGCCCATGCGCGTCGTTGATTGCCTTGAAGCGGTCAACGTCGAGCAGCAGCAGCGCAACACCCTGGCTATCGTCCAGAACCCCATCGGCTTCCTGGGTGACGCGATCGAGCAGCGGGGCGATCGCGTCGGTGAAGCCACGGCGGTTGCGCAGGCCAGTCAGCGGATCGCGCCGGGCCTGCTCTTGCGCTGCCGCTTCGGCAACGAGGGCGCGATCGCGCTCGATCCGCATGCCCATGAAGCGCCGCGTGGCCGCTACCGACAGCCACACCGTCTGCCAGGCCGATGCGGCCAGGACCAGCATCTGCGATCCCCCGCCCCACACGGCATGGCTGAAATCGACGACCGACGACAGGCCCAGCGCCAGCATCGGCACAGCCCAGGCGCCAACAAACGCACGCGCGGCGCTGCTGCCCCGCCGCCAGGCCGTGACCAGGCACGATCCTGCCAAGACCAGCAGCAGCAAGACCAGCAAGCCCAGCGCATTGGCCCAGAACTCCAGCGGGCCGCTGCGCATCAGGCTGAGCGGCACGCCCAGCAGCGCCGTGGCGAGCGCCACCACGCGGGTCGTGCGGCCCAGCCAGCGGGGCACGTGCCCCGGATCGATCGCGGTGAGCAGGCTGTAGGTGGCCAGGAGCGTGGCCAGGCACGACAGCGCCGTGCAGATCTGCGCCGAAACGACCCCGGCCAGCCCCGGAAAGAAGAACAGGTGAAACTGCGACCACATCGCGCCCCAGGCGACCATGCAGGTGGCCCAGGCGCCCTGCCAGGCCGGGAACTGCCGCCGCACCGCAAACGCGAGGCCAAAATTATAGACCGCGCCCAGCGCCAGCAGCATCAGCATCGCGCCGATCATGCTGGCCATGGCCGTGGCCTGGATCTGCGCCTGGCCGCCATCGATCAGGCGCATGCGCAGCATCGGTGCCGAGGCCACCCGGTCGAATCGCAAGACGACGCCGACCAGTGCGGCATCGCGCTGCGGTGGCACGAACGCGATCTGGCCACCCAGGCGCCAGTTCGCGCCATAGGCACCGCGCGCCACCTCCTGCCAATCGGCAGTGCCATCGCGATAGAAAAAGCCGACGCGCAGCGCGTCGAACCGCGAGGAATGGACCATCAGCACCGGCGTTGGTCCGGCTTGCGCCAGGGTTTGCGCGTTAACCTTGAGCCAGAGGCTGGCACCTTGGTAATCGCGCGGCGCGCCATGGCAGGAATAGCGCGTGGGCAGCGCGGCATCGTGGCCCGGTGCCGGCGTGGCGCCCGTGGCATGGCAGGCATTTTCCAGGGTAATCCATTGGTCAGGCGCGCCTGCCAGGGCCGGCTGTGCCACCGCCAGGGCCAGGCAAGACAAGATCAGCCGCACGGCACGCCCCAGCATGCGCCGCCCCCCATCCATCGCTGCGTCCAAACCATTCATGCAGCGGCATTTACCACAAATACCTATGTAAATGATTACCGTATTGCAAACCGGCCCGGCGCGGGGGGCGCGCCGGGCCGGCGGGATGGCAACCGCCCCGGGTTGGGGGAAGGCCGGTTGCCGGGGGGCCGGGAAAGCCTAGAAATGCAGGCGCGCGCCAACCTGGAGCGAGCGGGGCGCCCCTGGCGCAAAGAAAGTGGATTGCAGCAAAGGCCGTTCGCCATCGATCACCGGGCCGGCAAAGGGCCGTGACACCACCCTGCCCTGCGCATCGAAGGCAGTAGCGCCCAGTTGCGCGGCGCTGGCATAATCCTTGTCGAACAGGTTGCGGACCATGGCAAAGATGGTCAGCCCGGTGCGGGGCCGAATCTCTCCTCCCAGGTTGAACAGCGCATAGGGCGCCGTGCCGCCTGGGCCGAGATAATAGGTGCCATCAGCCTGATGGGCATTGTTTTCATTGCCGCGCGCAAAGGCGCTGGAAACGGCCACCATGTCGAGGTTGAGCGAGAGCCACGGCGCCGCCTCCCAACCCACGGCCGCTTTCACCGTGTGGCGCGGCAACAGCGGGATGCGGTTGCCGGGCTGGATCGTGATCGTGCCATCAAAACCGGGGCCACTGCCATCGTTGCTGCTGTTGCCCGAGCCGTTGACCACTTCGCTCGATCGATAGGTGGCGTCGAGCAGCGTATAGCTTGCTGAAAAGGTCAAGCCGCGCAGCCGGGCGTCTGCCGACAATTCCAGGCCCTGGCGCCGCGTCTTGCCGAAATTGCGGAAATAGCCATAGCCCGAGGCATCGTTGGCCACGAACAGGATATCGTCGCTGCTGTCGGTGCGAAACAGCGCGGCGTGGACATGGCCCCAGCCATTGCCGCGATCGAGGCGGATTTCCATCGTGCGGGCAATCACCTGGCGTAGCGGAGGATCGCCGGCGAGCGCATTGGGCAGGCGGCACGGGCTGGCCGGGTCAGAACAGCCCAGCTCGATGGCCGAAGGAGCGCGGCTGGCCTGGCTCCATGACAGGGCCAGCGTCGTGCCATCGGCCGCCTTGCCGGTGAGCGTAACCGCCGGGTTGAGGCGATGATAGACCGGGTTGCTGTCGAGCGAGCCGGTGCCGCCGCCCGGGGTGATCGCATCGCGGTTGCGCACCGCCACCCGGTCATAGCGCGCCGCCAGGTCAAGCGTAATCCGCTGGCCAAGGCCGACCCGATCGAGCGCATAGGCCGACAGCGCCGTGGTGCGGCTGCGCAGATCGACCCGGGCATCAAAGGCGTTTTCAGAATCCTGCGTGCCATCGGCAAAGGCACCCGGCCCGTTTACCGGCATGACCGTGCGATCGGGCAGGATATAGCCGAACTGGCTGCTTTGCGTGAAATGCGCGGTGCTGCCGATATAGGACGCGCCCAGCGTCAGGTCGTGGGCAACCGGGCCGGTGGTGAAGTGGCCCGATGCCTCCAGCGTTGCGCCCCATTCGCTTTGCCGGGTTTGCGAGCGGTTGATCAGGCCATCGCATTTCTCGTTCGGCTCGGTGTTGAGCAGCACGTTGGCAATGCAGCGCCATTGGGGAAATGGCGTGTTGGCCTGGGTTTCTCCAGCCACCGGAAAGCCGGTGTAGCCGGCGCCCGTGAGAGCCGCCCGCTCGGCCGCGTTAGGTTGGTAAAGGTTTTCGCCCATGGCATCATCGTTGACGTCGCCATTGTATGTCTGGGTGCGCAGGTGGCGCCAAAATGCGTTGCCGCGCAGATGCAGCCCGCTGTCCAGGCGGGTTTCCCCATTGAGCACGACCATGCCCATGCGATTGCGGGTGTTATCGGGCGCGGTGTAGACGCTGCGCCGATCCGCAGCGAGCAGGCGCATTTCCTGGAGGCCATTGCCGTTGAGGTTGGTATCGGCAAAGTGCCCTGCCAGCGAAACCGACGAAGCCGCATCGCTCCACCCCAGTTTGGCCAAGGCACGGCTGGCGCGCGAGCGCGAGAGATCGCGCCAGCCATCCTCGCGGAAATGGTCGGCGGCCACGTACCAATCCAGCCCACCGGGCAGAACGCCGCCGGCCTGGGCGCTGCCGGTCACGCGGCCGAACGCGCCACCGCTGGCCTCCAGCGTGACGCCGGGATCGCTCTTGCCGCTCTTGGTGCGCAGAACCAGCGCGCCGCCCAGGGCGTTGCGGCCGAATTGCGGGGCAGCCCCCGATACCAGGTCGATATCAGCCACCGCCACGGTGGGAATCAGATCCCAGCTGACCACATCGCCAAACGGCTGGTTGACGCGCACCCCATCGAGATAGACCGAAAGCCCTTGCGCCGTGCCGAGCAAGGGCGAGGCGGTGAGCCCGCGATAGTTCACATCGGGCTGCAGCGGATTGCCCTGCACCTCGTTGATGGTGACGCCGGGGGCCGTGCGGGCCAGATGCTCTGCCACGCTTACCGCCTGGGTGGCCTGCAGCGCCTTGGCATTGCCCACTTCCGGCGCTTCACCCGCGAGCGGCGTGGCCCGCACGATGATGTCTGGCCCCGTCGTGGTGGCATTTTGCGCCTGCGCCGGCATGGCCAGGCACAAGCATGATGCACCGGCGCACAGCCAGCCCTTCCGGTCCCCCATCGCTCCCTCCCTGTTGTTCGCCAAGCGGCCGTAACAGGATGAAACGCGAATAACCTGAGCGAACGCTCAGGCTGACCCAAGGTATAAGGCGCCAGTCAGAGCGTGGCGGGATTTAGTCGGGCGCCGCCAGGCGAAAGCCCCTGCCGCGAACGGCGGCGATGGCCAGGCCGCAGGGGCCAAGCCGCTTGCGCAGCGCACTGACCGCCACATCGACGGCGTTGTCGGTGATCACGGCATCGGCGCCCCAGACCCGATCGATCAGGGCTGGTCGCGCGACCACCGCGCCGCCGGCCAGCGCAAGTTCGGCGAGCAGCGCCAGACTGCGCGGCTCTAGGGCCAGCGGCGTGCCGTGCCATGCGGCGGTGCCGGCGGCGCGATCGATGGAAAGGCCCTGCCAGATGATCGGCGGCGGCAGCAATTGCCCGGCGCGGCGCACCAGCACGCCGACCCGGGCCGCCAGTTCGGCAAATGCAAAGGGCTTGGGCAGGTAATCATCCGCGCCCGCGTCAAACCCTTCCAGCCGATCATCGAGCGCGGTGCGCGCCGTAAGCATCAGGATCGGCAGGGTATAGCCGGCGGCGCGGATCTGGCGGCATAGCGCCAGGCCATCGGCATCGGGCAAGCCGATATCGAGAATGACCGTGGCCATCTGCTCGCGCGCCAAGGCATCGAGCACGCCCGCCCCCTGGCGCAACCACCGCACGCCCAGCCCGCGCCCACCCAGGCCCTGGACGATCGCCCGGCCAATGCCGGCATCGTCTTCCACCAGCAGGACCAAGCTCATGCCGCGCCAACCTGCAAGGGCAGCCGGAACCGGATGGCGCAGCCGCCATCGGGCTGGTTGGCCGCCTGCACGCTGCCGCCATGGCGCTCTGCCACCCAGCGGGCCAGGGCCAGGCCCAGCCCGCTGCCGCCGCGCTGACGGCCTTCCTGGGTCTGGTAATAGGCATCGAAAATGCGCGGCAGTTCGTCCTCCATCATGCCCGGCCCACGATCGTCGATCACCATGTCAGCCGCCCCATCAGCGAGCGTCAGCGTTACGCCAAGCACCGCGCGCATCGGCGAAAACTTGATGCCGTTTTCGATCACCGCCAGCAGCGCCTGGCGCAGCCAGCGGGCATCGCCCACCATCGGCAGGGGGAAGTCCGGGGCGGCAAGCACGATCTCCACCTCCACACTGGCGGCATAGGGTTGCGCTGCCGCCACGGCCTCGGCCACTACCTGCCCGAGATCGAACGGCGCGCTCGCCAAGGCAAGGCGACCATCGTCTGCGGCGGCGAGGCCAAGCAGTTCGTCGATGCGGTGGGTAAGGAAACCGGCCTGCGCCACGATATGGCCCAGCGTTTCGCGCAAGAAGTGTGGATCAGCATCGGGCTGGTCCAGTGCCACTTCGGCGGCGCTGCGCACGGCGGCCACCGGGGTGCGCAATTCGTGGCTGACCTTGGCAAAGAACAGGCGGCGCGAGGCATCGACGGCGGCGATGCGGGCGGTGCGGGCCTTGACCATGGCCGCCAGCGCGCGGTTGCTGCGCCACAGCAGCCAGGCCCCGCAACCGGCGCAGGCCAAGGCGACGGCAGCGAGCAATCCGGCCAGAGCCATGCTACGCTGCCCGGCGCGGGCCAGCGCCTTGCGCCCGGCCTGAAGCTCGCCATTTTCCTGGCCATCGATGGTGCGGGCCAGCGCTTCCAACCGCATTTGCGCGCCGGGGGTGCGGGCAAGCTGCACCAAGGCATCGGCACGGATCTGCTCGCGCGTTGGCGTCGGGCCGCGCGCCAGACCTACTTCTTCGGCCACCAGCGCGCGATAATCGGCCAAGGCCCGTTCGAGCGCGGGCCCCTGCCCGGCCGGGGCGAGCGCCACGATCCGCGCAACAACAGCCGCCTGCCGTTCCGAGAGGCTGGCCAACGTGAATTGTCGGTTGGCGCCGCGCGCGCTGATGGCAAAGGCCACGACCAGCCCGGCGAGCGCCGCCACCAGCAGCGCAAACAGCAATGCCGCCACGCGCGCACGCCAGGCCAGGCGGGTATCGGCCGCGTCATGTCCAGCAGCGGGCGCGGCAGCAGAATGAACCATGCCGCCATCATCGCGGGGGCTGGTGCAAAAGCCAAGCCCCCGCAACGATGTGCAAGATGATCTGACCGATTAGCCAGCCTTTGCCGGAGACGGCGCCGCAGCCAGGCTGGTATCGCCCTGCCAGCCGCCGCCCACGGCCCGCAACAGCCGCACTGCCGCCTGCAAACGCTGGGTATCCACCTCGATCGCCTTTTGCCGGGTGCGCAGCGCCGTGGTCTGGGCCGTGACGACATCGAGATAGCTGACTGCGCCACGCTCATAGCGGCGGGTGGCCAGCGCCTCGACCGTCCCGGCCTGCTCGGCCGCACGCGCCTCGGCGCTGGCTTCGTCGCCCAAGTGATGCAGCCGGGACAGGCCGTCTTCCACGTCCTGCACCGCGCCCAGCACGTGGCCGCGATAGTCGGCAGTGGCGGCATCCCAATCGGCGCGGGCCTGCATCACGCGGGCGTGGCGGCGCCCGCCGTCGAACAGGGTCATCACTGCCGCCGGTCCGATCGACCAGAACGTGTTGGGCGCGGCGATGATATTGGCCAGCGTGGTGTCCTGCAGGCCAACCTGCCCGCCCAGCAGCAGCGAGGGGAAGAACGCCGCGCGGGCAACGCCGATGCGCCGGTTGGCCGCATACATCCGCCGCTCGGCCGCGGCGATATCGGGCCGGCGCTGCAACAGCGTGGAGGGCACGCCCACCGGCACCGCCGGCAGCACCAGGCTACGATCGGATGGTGCGATGGCAAAGCCGGTGGCCGGCACGCCCGCCAGCGTCGCCAGTGCATGTTCGGCCAGGGCGCGGGCATTGCGGGCATCGGCCAGCGCGGCCTGCGCCTCTGCCAGCTGCGTGGCGGATTGCCCGGTTTCCATGGCATTGGCGATGCCGCCGGAAAAGCGCCGCTGCGTCATATGGTCGGCCCGGGCATAGGCGGCCACGGTATCGTCAAGCAGGGCGATGATGCGATCCTGCCCGCGCAGCACGGCATAGCCTTCGGCCAGCTCTGCCTGAAGTTGCAACCGGGTATCGGCCACGTCATCGGCAGCGGCCTCGGCATCGGCCCGCCCGGCGGCGACATTGGCACGCACGCGGCCCCACAGATCGGCCTCATAGCTGCCAGTAAGGCCCAGGGTTTGCGCGCCATAGTAATCGGGCTGGGTGCTGCCGCGCAGCGGGCGATCGGCCGATTGGCGGTTCTGCGTGAGCGTCGCCCCGGCGCCGAGCTGGGGATAGAGATCGGCCCGCGCCTGGCGCAGCAGGGCAGCGGCCTTGTCGTGCCGGGCAACGGCGGCGGCAAGCGAGGGATTGCCGGCGTTGAGCTGGTCTTCCAGCCCGTTGAGCACGGGATCGCCGAACACGGTCCACCACGCCGCAGGCGGCACGGCAGCGTCAGTGCTGGCCGGCACCCACGGCCCGGTGCCGGAAAAGGTGGCGGGCAGGCTGACCTGTGGCGGTTTGTAGGCCGGCGCGCTGGCGCACCCGGCCAGGGCCAGGGCCAGGGCCGCGCCCAGCCCCAGCCGCAGCTTGGCAAGGCGCTCAGGCATGTTGGCCGCCCCCACCGTTTGCACCGGCATGGGCGACATGCACCGCTTCGCCATTGGCAATCGAATCCGGCGGGTTGTCGATGATCTTGGTCCCGGCAGACAGGCCGCTGACCACTTCCACGGCCTTGCCCAGATCGCGGCCGAGCGTGATCGACAGCAGCCGCACCCGGCCATCGCTGCCCACCGTGGCCACCTGCGTTCCGGCAGAGCGGAACAGCAGCGCGCTGGACGGGATCATGACTGCCCCGGCGCTGCCCGGCACCTTGAACGCCACCTGGGCATAGCCGCCTGCGCGCAGGGCGTGGGCGCTATTGTCGGCCAGCAACTGCACCTGCAGCGCGCCGTTCTGGGGGTTGATCGCATCAGACGTGCCGACAACCTTGGCGGCAAAGGTCTGGCCCGGCAGATCGGGCACGGTCAGCGTCGCTTCCACGCCCGGCTTCATCGCGGCGGCGTAGGCCTGCGGCACGCCCACGTAGATGCGGATGCGGCTGACGTCGGCCACGGTGAACATCGGCTGCGGGTTGGTGGCACCAGGGCCCACCAGATCACCGATATCGGCGGTGCGCTGCGTCACCACGCCGGCGAACGGCGCGCGCACCGTGGCATAGCCCTTCATCGCCAAAAGCCGGGCAAGATCTGCCTGCGCCCCGCGCACCGTGGCCACCTGCACTGCCAGGTTGCCGTTGCGCTCATCGGCTTCCTGCTGCGACACCGAATGGTCGGTCAACAGGTCGTTCCAGCGCGCTGCCGTGCTGCGGGCCAGGCCCGCGCTGGCCTTGGCCTTGGCCAGCGCGGCGCGAGCGGCCGCGATCTGCTGGTCAAGCTCGGGCGTCTCGATCTGGGCCAGGGGCGTGCCCTGCCCCACGGTGGCGCCGATGTCGCGCGTCCAGGCCTGCATGTAGCCAGGCACGCGGGCGAAGATGTGCGCGGTGTTCCACGCCGCCATGGTGCCAGGCAGGCTAAGCGCGCCGCTGGCCGCTGCCGGCGTCACGTCCACCAGGTGAACGGTGGGGATGGCCTGCGCCTCGCTCCAGTTGCGGGTATCGAGCGCTTCGCCATGGCGGCTGTAGATGCCAACGCCGACGATGACGGCGGCCACCACGCCTGCGACGATGCCGGCGGTCTTGAGCCCGCGCGGCGCGCGCGCCGGGGCGTCTTCCTGGCCCACGACCAGGCTGGTTTCATTCTGCATGGACAAGGTCTCCCTTGATGAAGATGGGATCATCGGACGGTGGCGGGGTGGGCTGCGACGTGGCGCCGCCCCGGCGTTCCTTGCGATGAACGATGGAGAAGACCACGGGCACGAAGACCAGCGTGGCAATGGTGGCGCAGATCAGGCCGCCGATCACGGCGCGGCCGAGCGGGGCGTTCTGTTCACCCCCCTCGCCCAGGCCCAGCGCCATCGGCGCCATGCCGATGATCATGGCCAGCGCCGTCATCAGCACCGGGCGGAAGCGGGTGGAACCAGCCTCGATCGCGGCCAGGGTGGCATTGCCCAGCACCGCCAGGCGTTCGCGGGCAAAGCTGACCACCAGCACCGAGTTGGCCGTGGCCACGCCCATGCACATGATCGCCCCGGTCAAGGCCGGCACCGATAGCGGCGTGTGGGTGGCGAACAGCGTCCAGGCAATACCGGCAAGCGCGGCGGGCAGTGCCGAGACGATCACCGCCGGGTCGATCCAGCTCTGGAAGTTGACCACGATCAGCAGGTAGATCAGCACGATCGCCCCAACCAGGCCCAGGACCAGGCCGGTGAAGGCCGCATTCATGGTTTCCACCTGGCCGCGGATCTTCACGGTCGAACCCTTGGGCAGGCTGGCGGCCGTATCGTTCAGGATCTTCTGCACGTCTCCCGCCACGGCGCCCAGATCGCGGCCCTGGGTGGTGGCATAGACGTCGAACGCCGGCTGCACCGCATAGTGCGAAATCAGCGCCGCGGTCGGTTCCCGCTTCATCGTGCCCAGTGCGCCGAGCAACTGGACCGCACCAGGCTTGGCAGAGCTGACCGGGATGTTGTCGAGCGCGCCGATGCTGTCGGTGCGGTATTGCGGGGTCTGCACCACGATCGGATAGGATACGCCGTTCTTGGGATTGAGCCAGAACGTGGGGGCCACCTGCGCGCTGCCGGCAAGGTTGACCGACAGGCTCTTGGTCACGTCGTTTTCGGTCACGCCAAGGCGATCGGCCTGGGCACGATCAATGTCAAAGCGCAGTTCCGGAGCATTGGTGGCCTGCTGCATGCGCACGTCGGCGATGCCGGCAACGTGGTTGATGCGGCCGGCCAGCATCCGCGCATAGTCGGCGTTGGCCTTGGTGTCGGGACCGGTCACCATCACGTCGATCGGGGCGGGCGCACCGAAGTTGAGAATCTGGCTGATGATGTCGGCCGGCAGGAACGAGAACGTGGTGCCGGGGAACAGATGCGGCAGACGCTCGCGCAGGGCACGGACATAGCCGTCGGTAGGATGATGATCTTCGGCCAGGGTCACCAGGATGTCACCATCCTGCGAACCGATGCCGCCGCTGTTGGCATAGGCGGTGTTGATGCCCGATGACGACATGCCGATGTTGTCGACGATCGATACAAGCTCATCCCGGGGCACGGTGGCGCGGATCTGGTCCTCCACCTTGTCGAACAGGGCGGCGGTTTCTTCCAGACGCGTGCCGACCGGCGCGCGCACGTGCAGGCTGATCTGGCCGGAATCGACGCTGGGGAAGAAGTTGCGCCCGAGGAACGGCACCAGCACCAGCGAGGCCAGCACCACGATCATGAAGCCGGGCACGAAGCGGCGACGGCTGTCGAGCGCCACGCGCAGCACATCAACGTACCAGGCGCGGATCGCCTCGAACCGGGTTTCAAAGCCATGCTGGAACCGGCGCAGCGGGTGCATGCCCGGCTTTTGCCCGGTCATGGCATCATGGCTGACCATGATGTCCACGGCATGGTCGGAACCGTGCGCGCGCAGCAGGAAGTTGCTCATGGTCGGCACCAGCGTGCGCGACAGCACGAAGCTGGCGATCATCGCAAAGACCACCGCCTTGGCCATGGGGGCAAACAGGAAGCCGGCCACGCCGGGCAGGAAGAACATCGGCAGGAAGGCGATGCAGATGCACAGCAGCGAGACGAAGGCCGGGCGCACGATCTGTTCGGCCCCGTCCATGATCGCCTCGGCCACGCCCTTGCCCTGTTCGAGGTGCCAGTTGATGTTTTCGATAGTGACGGTGGCGTCGTCCACCAGGATGCCGACGGCCAGCGCCAAGCCACCCAGCGTCATGATGTTGAGCGTTTCGCCGGTCACCGCCAGGCCCGCCACGGCGGCGAGAATCGCCAGCGGGATCGAGGTGGCGATGATCACGGTCGATCGCCACGAGCCGAGGAACAGCAGGATCATCAGGCTGGTCAGGGCGGCAGCCAGCACGCCTTCGCGCACCACGCCCGAAACGGCCGCCTTCACGAACAGCGACTGGTCGGACAGCAGCTGCACCTTGAGGCTGTCGGGCAGCGTTTCCTTGAGCTTGGGCAGCAGCGCCTTGACGTCGTTGACGATATCGACGGTCGAGGCAGAGCCCGACTTGAGGATCGTCATCAAGACCGCGCGCCCGCCATCGACGCGCACTTCGTTCACCTGCGGCGGCGAACCATCGTGCACATGGGCCACGTCACCGATCGTTACCGTGGTGCCATCGACCGTGCGGATCGGCAACGCGTTGAGCTGATCGATCACCTGCGGGCTGTTGTTGAGGCGGATGGAATATTCGAACTCGCCGATCTTGGTGGTGCCGGCGGGCACGATCTGGTTCTGTGCGGCGAGCGCAGCGCCCACGTCGGCGGCAGAGAGGTTGTGCTGCAACAGTGCCGCGGGATCGAGATCGATCTGGATCTGGCGTTCGCGCCCACCATAGGGCGATGGCACGGCCGCCCCCTGCACCGTCGCCAGGCGCGGGCGAATACCATTCTGTCCCAGGTCATAGATCGCCTGCTCCGACAGCTTGCCCGAAGACAGCGCCATCTGCAGGATCGGCACGGTCGCCGCGCTGTAGTTCAGGATCAGCGGCGGCGTGATGCCAGGCGGCATCTGCTTGAGCACCGTTTGCGACACCGAGGTGACCTGCGCGGTCGCCGTGCGGATATCGACGCCGGGGCGGAAGAAGATCTTGACCACACCCACGCCGTTCATCGACTGGCTTTCGATATGATCGATATCGTTGACCGTCGAGGTGAGCGAGCGTTCGTAGTAATAGACCACCCGACCGGCCATGTCTTCGGGCGGCAGGCCGCGATACTGCCACACCGCGGCAATCACCGGGATGCGGATATCGGGAAAGATGTCGGTGGGGGTGCGTAGCCAGGCGATCGAACCCGAAAGCACGATCAGGATGGCCAGGACGACGAAGGTATAGGGCTTGCTGAGTGCAAGCTTGACCAATTGCAGCATGGCGTTCCCAATGGGTTTGGCCCACCCGCACCGCCTTCGCACGCGCGAAGGCAGGCGCAGGCAAGCGCCAGAAACGTGGGAAGGCGCCCATGATGCGGCGCCAACCGCCGGCTCCATTGAACCGAGCGGCAGCGCCGTGCCAATGAAATGAATTTCACATTGCCGAAGCGTGCCCGGCGCGGATGCGTGCGGCCAGCCCCGGGCGCGCCGGATCGGCCCGCGCCGGCGCCAGTTCCAGGGCAAACTGGTGGAGGTGGGCAACCGCTGCCACCACGCTGAGGCCCAGGCCCGAGCCCGGCACGGCAGGCGATGCGGCGCCGCGATCGAACCGCCGCACCACCGCGGCAACCTGTTCGGCGGCGATGCCCTCGCCCTCGTCCACCACGGCGATCACGGCCTGGCCGCCCTCGCGCGTGACGGTGACCAAGACGGTGCCGCCAGGCGGGCTGAACTTGATGGCATTGTCCACCAGGTTGCTCAGCGCCTCGACCATCAGTTGAGCATCACACACCAGCGTGACCGGCGCGAGACTGCCCGCAAGCAGCGCCACCTCGCGCTCCTCGGCTAGGGGCGCATAGAGATCGATCACCACCGCCACGAGTTCATCGATGCGTGTGGCGGCAAAGCCCTGGCGGCGGTGGCCAGCCTCGATCTCGGAAATGCGCAGCAGCGCGGCGAAGCGCGCGAGCACGGTATCGAGATCCTCGATCGCGGCGTTGATGCGTTGCCCTTCCGCCTCGGGCAAGTTTGGCGCGCGGGCGGCACGATAAAGCTGGTTGCGCACGCGCGTGAGCGGGGTGCGCAAATCGTGGGCGATCGCGTCGGTCACCGATTTGACCTGTGCCATCGACCGTTCGACCTCGCCGACCATGTGGTTGACCGTATCGGCGAGAAGATCGAGCTCGTCACCGCGCCCCTCGATCGGCATGCGCGCATCAAGGCGCCCGCCGGCGATCGTGCTGGCTACGCGTTGCAGGCGGTCCACCCGCCGCAATGGACCCAGGCTCAGCGCCAGGCCCGCGCCCAGCAGCATCGGCACGACGACCAGGCCGCTGGCGAGCAGGATCACCAGCACGTGATCGCGCAGTTCGGTGATCACGGTGGAATCGCGGCCGACCATGATGATGAAGCCACCGGCCGTACGCTGCGCCAGGATATGCAATGGCCCGCGCACATCCGGCCCGTCTTCGCGCGCATAGGTGTGCCCCAGCCGCAGCGGCGGGCTCGCTCCCAGATCGCCCGCCACCCAGCGTCCACCGGGAGAAATCAGGCCGAAATGCCCCAGCGGATTGGCCCCGGCCCGCGACGATGCATCGATGGCAGCGGGCAGATCGGCCGGCGGCACCGCCACCAGGCGGGCCATTTCCGCACGCAGGATCAGATCGACGCGCGTGTCGAGATTGCCGGCTGTGAGGCTATAGACCATTGCCAGCACCAACAGCACGGCCAGCACGGCGGCCGCACCGAACATCACCGCCAGGCGAAACGTGCTGGTCTTGCGAATGGCGGAAAAGCGCGGCCAGGTGGCCCAGGGCCATTCAACCGGCATCGAAGCGATACCCTTCGCCCTTGACCGTTTCGATCAGCGAAGGCTGCCCCGGCAGGTCGATCTTCTTGCGCAGGCGGGCGATATGCACGGCGATCAGGTTGGCGCCGGGATCGAAGTAATAGCCCCAGACCCGTTCAAAGATGATCTGCCGCGCCACGGTTTCACCGGCATTGCGCATGAGGAATTCGAGCAGGCGAAATTCCATGTGCAACAGACGCACCGGCTCGCCCGCCACGCGCACCTCGCGGCGGATCAGGTCCATTTCCACCGGCCCTGCCACCAGCAGCGCGGTCGATGCCGCCATCTGGCCCTGGCGGCGCAGCAGCACTTCCACGCGCATCGCCATCTCGTCGGGCGCAAACGGCTTGATCAGGTAATCGTCGCCGCCCGCGCGCAGCCCGGCAATCCGCTCGTCGACATCGCCCAGCGCGCTGATCATCAGCACCGGCAGAGTAAGCCCGGCCGCGCGCAGGCGAGCGACCACGGACAGTCCATCCAGCCCGGGCAGCATGCGATCGAGCGTGATCGCGTCGAACGGTTCGCGCAGGGCCAGTTCCACCCCGCTGTCACCGTCGTTCGCCGCGCGCACCTCGTGCCCGTGGCCGCGCAATTCGGCCACGATTTCGCCGGCCGTGTCGGGATCGTCCTCGATAACCAGAATGCGTGCCATGGCTGGATGCTTTAGCCGCGAACGGAGGCGCTGGCCAGCACGCGCCGCCATGGCTATGGGCGCGGCATGACCCAAGCCCCGGATGCCCTTGGCGACAGCACCGCGCCCACCCCGTACGACCTGCTGGGCGGGGAAGCCATGGTGCGGGCGTTCTGCACCCGCTTCTATCACCTGATGGACAGCCTGCCCGGCGCTGCGGCGTGCCGCGCGGTGCATCCGCCGTCGCTCGAACGCGCCGAACAGCGGCTGTATGAATATCTTACCGGATGGCTCGGCGGACCGCCGCTCTACACCAGCCAATATGGCCATCCCCGCCTGCGCATGCGCCACATGGGTGCTTCGATCGGCGAGGAAGAGATCAAGGGCTGGCTGCTGTGTTTCCACCAGGCCTGGGCCGAACAGGTTCCGCCCTCCCCGCTTTCCAGCGCGATCGTGGAACGGGTGGAAGGGCTGGCCTGGCACATGGCCAACCGCGCCTAACCAGCCTGGCGAAAATGCCGAGCAATTGTAAAATCGCTCGCCAAAATCTGTGTGCAGTGCAATAATTAACGAATTGCACGCTGATTTTGGATTCGCCTAAATCACCGCACCGTCGCATCTTTTTGCATTGAGGAGCGCGACCATGGAGCTTTCGCCCAAGATCTGGTCAGTGCTGCTGTGCAGCATTGGCCGCCACCAACCCAACCGCGGAAAACGCTTTTACGAGGTTGGCGTGGAATATTGCCCGTGCCGCCATTGTGGCCGTCGCCTGCGCCACATGGGCCATCGCGACTGGCGGCCCTGAACCCGTCACTCTGGCAGTGCAAGAAGCCTATCCAGCGCCTTGGCCAGGCGATCGATCACCTCTGGCGTAGCGGTGGCAACGCCGATCAGCAGGCCGGCGCGCGGCGGGCCGAGAAACAGCTGCGACAGCGGCATCACGCCCAAGCCATTTCCATGCAGTGCCTGCGCCAGCGCGGCATCGTCATGCCCGGCCAAGGGATCGAGCCACAGCGCGAGTTGCAGGCCGCCATCGACCGGCCCGATCTGCCAACGGCCCCGCGCGATGCCAACCAACCGCCCAGCGAGGTCCAGCATGCGCTGGTGATAAACCTTGCGCATGCGGCGCACATGGGCGTTGAGATGCCCCTCTGCCAGGAAATCGGCCATCGCTGCCTGCACATGCATCGGCACCATGCCGCCCGACAGGCGCACCGCGGCGTGCATCGGCGCCACCAGGCGCGGTGGCACGATCGCATAGGCCACGCGCAACCCGGGTGCGAGAACCTTGGAAAACGTGCCCAGATAGGCAACGCAACCGGCATCATCCAATCCCTGAAGACTGGCCAGCGGGCGCCCGGCATAGTGGAACTCGCTGTCGTAATCGTCCTCCACGATCAGGGCGCCATGGCTGGATGCGCGATCGAGCAGCGCCAGCCGCCGCGAGAGGCTCATCGCCGCGCCGGAAGGATACTGGTGCGAGGGGGTGACATGGATCAGCCGCGGCGGCGTCGCCAGCGGCGCGCGTGCCGGATCGAGCCCCTCTTCATCCACCGGCACCGGCACGAGGGTGGCACCAGCCCGGCGTAGCAGCGCCTGGGCCGTGGCATAGCCAGGGTCTTCCACCCACGCCGCGTCGCCCGGCGCCAGGACCAGCCCGGCCAGCAAGGCCAGCGCCGCTGCGGTTGACGGCACGATCACCACTTGCGCCGGATCGGCGACCACGGCGCGGCGCCGGCGCACGTGATCGAGCACCGCGGCGCGCAGGATCGGCAGGCCCTGGGCATCGCCATAGCCCAGGTCATGGACACGCAAGGCGCGGGCGCGGGCGCCGAGGCAGCGCGCCCAGGTCGCATGGGGAAAGGATGCCAGATCGGGCAGGCCCGGGCGCAGCGGCAGGAAGCGGCTGGGATCTTCCTGGGCATCGGCGGCCAGGCCCGCAGGCTCCGGTCGCCGTACTCGCTCACCCCCGCTCAACGGCGGCGGCGGCAAAGGCGCGACGCGAGTGGCAGAGCCGGGCGTGGCATGGACGAAGCCTTCGGCGGCGAGCCGGTCATAGCCGGCCACCACCGTACTGCGCGCGATCCCCAGGGCCAAAGCCAGCGCACGAGTCGATGGCAAAGGCGCCCCGGCCGGCAAGGTGCCTGCCAGGATACGTTCGCGAAACGCGCGATAGACCTGCCCTTCGAGATCGCCCGCCGCGCGGTTCAACACCAGCCAGGTCAGCGGTTCGACATGCATGCGCGCGCTTAAAGCGGACTGCTGATATTTTGACAAGTGGACCTGATCAGCAAACCACTTTGCCGCCAAGACAGGCCTGCCACAGCAAGAGGCCCAAGCGATGACCGAACAGTTTCCCGTCACAGACCGCAGCCGCGTGCGGCGCATGCACGATCGCGCCAGCCATGCCTGGGCCGACGTTCACGCCGTGCTGGATGCCGCGCCGATGTGCCACGTTGGCTATGTGATCGATGGCGCCCCCTATGTTACGCCAACGCTCCACTGGCGGCAGGGCAACCGCGTGTTCTGGCACGGGTCTTCGGCCAGCCGGTTCCTGCGCCAGGCCGAAGGGCAAGCGGTATGCCTGACGGTGAGCCTGATGGATGGCTATGTCCTGGCGCGATCGGCCTACAACCATTCGGTCAACTATCGCAGCGCCATGGTGTTTGGCCGCGCACACAAGATCACCGATGCGCAGGAAAGCGCTGCTGCGCTTCGCCAGATGGTCGACACCCTGTTCCCCGGCCGCTGGGAGACGCTGCGCCCCATGACCGCGCAGGAGGCCAAGGCCACCACGGTGATGTGGATGGACATCGCCGAAGCCAGCGTGAAGGATCGCGTTGGTCCGCCCGGTGACGCCGATGAGGCAGACGTAGCGGTCTGGGCCGGCGTCCTGCCCATGCGCACCACCCTCGGCACGCCCGAACCCGCGCCGGAAATGGCAGCGGGGGCACCGCTGCCTGTGGAACTGGCCGAACTGGTGGCGTCAGGCCTGCTGCGCCCGGCTTAGGCGCGGATTGGGTGCCGTCGTTGCAACCGGCAATGGCGAAAAAAGCAGGTAGCGGGACCCCCGATCAAGTCCGGGGTGACAATTGTTTGAGCTGATTTGATTTCTTCGTCACCCCGGACTTGATCCGGGGTCCCGCTATTCTGCTATGAACCTTCGGCCCTAAACAAGCACCCGCTCCACCGTGTTGCAGAAACGGTCCATTTCCTGGGGTGAGCCGATGGTGATGCGCGATCGCGTGGGCCAGATGGGCCAGGAACGACCGATGGCAATGCCTTTGGCCTCGAACGCGGCCTTGATCGGCGCGGCCGGCCGGCCCCAATCGACCATCAGCATGTTGGCAGCGCTGGGCAGCACGGCCAGGCCGCGTTGGGCGAGGAAAGCAGCAGTCTTTTCACGGGTCTGCGTGTTCTGTTCGCGCCGGGCGGTGATCTGGTCCATCCGGCGCAGGCTGGCGCTGGCACACGCGAGCGCCGGCACCGGCAGTTGCAGCGTCTGGATCACGCCATCGTATTGCATCAGCTTGGCCTGCAGGTCCGGCCGCGCGATCGACAGGCCCATGCGCATGCCCGCCATTCCGAAAATCTTGGAGAACGTGCGCAGGATGACCACGTTCTGGCCCTGGCGCACCAGATCCATGCCCGATGCCGCGCCGGAAAAGTGCAGATAGGCTTCGTCCAGCAGCAGCACCGCGTCCTTGGGCATGGCATTGGCCAGCCAGGCAATGTCCGCCATAGGAGTGAGCGAGCCGGTGGGATTGTTGGGATTGCAGATGTAATAGAGCCCGGCGCGCGGATTGGCCGCCAGCATGGCGCGCACGTCGTGGGCCTGGTCGCTGGCGCGCAACGGCACCTTGGCCACCGGCGCGCCGATATAACCAGCTACCATCCAGGCCACCTCGAACGTGGGATCGGCGGTGACCAGCCCGCGCTCTGGACTGCAAAAACCAACCACGGCACGGGCGAGCGGACTGCCCGAGCCAGCCCAGGGCACGACGTGATCGGTGCCGACCTGCTCCATCGTGGCGACGGTCTCGATCAGGGCGTCACGCTCGCCGGCCGGATCGTAATAGTTGCTGCGGGCAACGGCCGCGCGGGCGGCATCGGTGCCATCGTCCACCGGGCCTTCCCAATACTCGTTGCCGTTCAAGCGGATCGTGCCCGGCGCCACTTTCAGGCTGGGCGCGGCCGAGGCGGCGGGTTGCGGGGCGGCGGGTTGCGGGGAAGCTTGGCCGGCCGCAGCGGCAACGGCCCGCTCACCCAAAGCGGCGCTGCCGCCAAGGGCTGCGGCAAGCTGGAACATGCGCCGGCGATTGAGCGGCAAGGCAGCGGAAAGGTCCGTCATCGCGCAGGCATCCTTTGGCTGAAAGGCAAGGCAGTGACGATGGTGCAGTGCCGCGAAGGCGCGGTCAACTGCCGTATTCAGGATGCCGCCGCATGATGCAGCGGCAGGCTTTCGGCAGACTTGACCGTCTCCATCACGATCGAGGCACAAACCACGTTCATTTCGATGCGCGATACCAATGCCTTGTACACCCGGTCATAGTCATCGACGCTCGGCAGCACGATGCGCAGCAGGTAATCGATGTTGCCGGTCAGGCGATAGACTTCCATGATTTCGGGAATGCCGGCCACGGCCTGGCGGAACTGCTCGGTCCACGCCGCGCTATGCGTGCGCACGCTGACCGTGACGAACACGGTGGTTGGCAAGCCCACCTTGGCGCGATCGATCACCGCCACGTTGCGGCGGATATAGCCGGCCTCACGCAAGTGGGCGATCCGCCGCGAACAGGCCGACGGCGAAAGATGCACCTTGGCGCCGACATCGGCCAGCGGCGTGTCGCTGTCACGCTGCAGAACGTCGAGAATGGCCAGATCACGCGAATTGAGCATACGAAAAGCCTCCTGCCATGCTTTTGCGGGATCAGGGCCCTACGCGCAACAGGCGTGCAGGCTATGTCGTAATCAGGCGATAGCCCACACCGGGCTCGTTGCGGATCATGCTCGCTTCCACGTCGCCGTCCTCCAGTTTGCGGCGCACCCCGCGCACGGCAACGCGCAGGTATTCCACATCGTGTTCGTGGCCCGCGCCCCATACCGCGCGCAGCAGCGCGGCGTGGGAGACGACGCGCCCCGGGTGGCGGCACAGCTGCGCCAGAAAGCCGTATTCCTTGGGCGTCAGATGCACTTCCACCCCATCGCGTAGCACGCGGCGGGCCGCGAGATCCACGGTCACGCGGCCAACCTGGACGACAGGCTCTTCCGCCACGCGGTTGAGGCGGGTGCGCAGGGCCACGCGCATGCGGGCGTGCACTTCCTCGGTGTCGAACGGCTTGGTGACATAGTCATCGGCGCCCAGATCGAGCGCTGCGACCTTTTCGTCGGTCGCATCGCGCGCCGAGACGACCAGCAGGGCCGCGCCGGCGGCCTTGACCAGCGGGATCAGTTCCAGCCCGTCGCGGTCGGGCAGGCCCAGGTCGAGCAGCACCAGGTCGGGCTTGTCGATCGCCAGCGCTGCCAGGGCCGCGCGGGCGTCGGCGGCCTCGATTACCTCATGCCCGGCGCGGGCCAGGCTGCCGCGCAGCAGGCGGCGGATGGCAGGTTCGTCGTCCACCACCAGGACGCGGGTGGCAAGGCTGCTCATTCTGCGCTGATCTTTCGCAACTGGCTTTCCGAGAAATGCAGGGTGAAGCGGGCGCCCGGACGATCGCTGCGATTGGCGGCGCTGACATCGATACCCATCGCGCGGGCAAAGCCCCTGACGATGGCGAGGCCAAGGCCGGTGCCGCCCTTGCGATCGGACCCTTCCACCCTTGTGAAAACTTCAAATATGCGAAGTGACATGCCGGGCGGCAGCCCGGGCCCTTCGTCGAGCACCATCAGGTCGAGCCCATCGGCGCGGCGCTGGGCCGACAGAACGATCGCGCCTTCCTCTCCACCATGGCGCACCGCGTTTTCGATCAGGTTGATCAGGCAGTGGTGGAACAGGCGCGGATCGACCATCACCAGCGGCAGATCGGGGGCGATATCCATCGTCACGGCGCGGCTGCCAAGCGTGCGGCGCAAGTCGTGCACGGCGCTGGCGACGGCCTCGGCCAGGTCCACCGCCTCGGGCCGCAGGGCGATGGCGCCCGCCTCGATCCGCACCATGTCGAGCAGGTTGGCGATGAAGCGTTGCAGGCGCTCCGCCTCGGCGCGGGCCGTCGCCAGGATCGGCGCCTGTTCGGGATTGGCCGGCGTCAGTTCGCGCAGCGTGCCCACCACGGCGGTGAGCGGGGTGCGCAGATCGTGGCTGATCGAGGACAGCAGGGCGGCACGCAGCCGGTCGCGCTCTTCCAGCTGGCGCACGCCGGCCATATCATGCTCAAGCCGGATGCGTTCGAGCGCAAGGCCGGCCTGGTCGGCCAGACTGCCCAGCAGCGGCAGCCGATCGCTGCGCACCGGGGCGCTGGCGTCCCCACGCGCCAGGCCGAGCACCGCCAGCGGCGCGCCCCCGGCCGAAAGCGGGGTAAACAGCCATTCTGACGCAGTGAGCGTGCCCGATCCGCGCCCGGCCGGCTGCGCGCGATCGAACGCCCATTGCGCGGCGGCAAAATCCAGCACTTCCAGCCGGTGCTCGGGCGGAAAGGCCGCAGCAACGGCCAGCTTGCCGTCTTCGGGCAGCAGCATCAGGGCATGGGCATCGAGCAGGCGCGATGCCTCGGCACAGAGCACCCGGCCCAGTTCCTCGGCCGTGGTCACGCCGGTGAGCAGCCGGGCAAAGCCAGCCAGCGCTGCGCTGGTACGGGCACTGGCGCCCGCAAGCAGGGCCTGCTGCCGCAGCCGTGCGGCGAGTTGGCTGCTGACCGCCGCCACCGCCACCAGCACCAGCACGGTGATGATGTTCTGCGGATCGGCGATGGTGAACGTGCCGGTCGGCGGGATGAAGAAGAAGTTGTAGGCGAGCGAGGCGACCAGGCCAGTGATCACCCCGGTGGCGAGGCCATAGCGCGTGGCGGCGAGCATCACCGGCAGGAAATAGAGCAGCGCCACGTTGGTGATCGGCGCGGCGGCAAACAGCAGGCGGCCGAGCGCGGTGACCAGCGCCGTGGCGCCCATGGCCGGCACCAACCCGCGCAGCAGCGGCCCCCAGCCCCATGCCGCCACCGGCGCGCGCGTCAACGCGATGCGCGCCTGCGCGCCATGCGCAACCGGCACCTGCTGCAGGGCAAGATCGGGCAGGCGCCGCGCCAGCGTGTCGACGGTAAGACGGCGCTGCCAGGCAAAGCCGCGCGGACGCGGCGCGCCGACCACCAGCAGCGTGGCGCGCGTATCGGCGGCGGCCTGTGCCAGGCCATCGACCACGCCCGCGGCGGGCAGCGCCAGAACCTGGCCGCCAAGCTGGGTGGCCAGGTGCATGGCTTCGGCGAGGCGGGCATTGGCCTGGGCGCTGCGTTCGCCCGGCGTTTCAATGTGCACCGCCGTCCATGGCGCGCGCAGGGCATCGGCGAGGCGGCGCCCAGCGCGCACCACGTCGCTGGCGGCATCATGGCTGCCCACGGCCACCAGCACGCGATCGGCCGTGGCCCAGGTGCCGGCCAGCGCCTGGGCGCGCACGGCATCGAGCATCTGCGCATCGACCGCCTGGGCTGCGCGGCGCAGCACGAGTTCGCGCAGCGCCGACAGGTTGGAGCGGGAGAAGAAGTGATGCAGCGCGCGCGCCGCCTCGTGCGGGACATAGACCTTGCCCGCGCGCAACCGCTCGATCAGTTCATCGGGCGGAGTATCGACCACCTCGATCTCGGCGCGGTCGAGCAGGCGATCGGGCACCGTCTCGCGCACCCGCACGTGGGTGAACGAGGCGACGACATCGTTGAGACTTTCAAGGTGCTGGATGTTGAGCGTGGACCACACGTCGATCCCGGCGGCAAGGATTTCCTCCACGTCCTGCCAGCGCTTGTCATGCCGGCTGCCCGGCGCGTTGGCATGGGCGAGTTCGTCCACCAGCACGAGCGCGGGCTTGCGCTCGAGAATCGCGTCGAGGTCCATTTCCAGCAGGGTATGGCCGCGATGCGCCACTTCGCGGCGGGGCAGCACCGACAGCGGGCGCAAACGCGCCTCGGTTTCGACGCGGCCATGGGTTTCGACCACGCCGACCACGACATCGACCCCGGCACGTGCCTGGCCGAGAGCATCGTCGAGCATTTCGCAGGTCTTGCCAACGCCAGGAGCCGCCCCAAGGAAAACCTTGAGGCGGCCTGACGTTTCCTGCTCGGCAAGGCGCAGCAGGGCTTCGGGATCGGGGCGTGCGGGCGTCATCAATGCCCTTGTGCGCGCGCCGCCGTCGTTTCGTCCAGTGCCCTGTTGAGTGCCAGGACATTCACCCGCTCTTCACCCAGCAGGCCGAGCAGCGGCTGTTCGACGTGCCCTTCCACCAGGCGGCGCACCTTTTCCACCGGCAGGCCGCGCGCCGCGGCAACGCGGTTCACCTGGGAAAAGGCCGCCTCGGGGCTGATATGGGGGTCAAGCCCCGAGGCGGAAGTGGTCACCAGGTCAGGCGGAACGGGAGAGCCTGGTGAAGATGCGGCATAGTCCTTGACCGCGCCGGCAACGCGATCGTGCAGGGCTTGCGAAAATGGTGCGAGGTTGGAGCCGGCAGAAGCGGTAGCATCGTAACCGTTGCTGCCCGCAGCCGAGGGCCGGCCGTGGAAGTAGCGTGCGCTGGTGAAGGCCTGGCCGATCAGGTCAGAGCCGATGACCTGGCCGTGGTCGGTGATCAGGCTGCCGTTGGCGGCCCAGGGAAAGGCGGCCTGGGCCACGGCGGTGATGGCAGCGGGGTATGCCAGGCCGAGCAGGCCGGCAAACAGCCCGGTCATCATCAGCGAGGGACGCACCGCAGCGACGAGTTCCCGATTGATTACAGACGACATGAGCGAAATCCCTTAGGCAAGATGCAGCGCGGCGACGACCAGATCGATCGCCTTGATCCCGACGAACGGCGCGATGAGACCGCCCACGCCAAAGACCGCCAGGTTGCGGGCAAGCAGGGCGCCAGCCCCCACCGGGCGATAGCGCACGCCCTTGAGTGCCAGCGGCACCAGCGCGGGAATGATCAGCGCGTTGAACATGATCGCCGACAAGATCGCGCTTTGCGGGGTGGCAAGGTGCATCACGTTGAGCACCGAGAGCTGCGGATAGAGCACCAGGAACATGGCAGGGATGATGGCAAAGTACTTGGCCACGTCGTTCGCCACGGAAAACGTGGTGAGTGCGCCGCGGGTCATCAGCAGTTGCTTGCCCAGCCCGACGATCTCGATCAGCTTGGTCGGATCGCTGTCGAGATCGACCATGTTGCCCGCTTCGCGCGCGGCCTGGGTGCCGGTGTTCATCGCCACGCCCACGTCGGCCTGGGCCAGGGCGGGCGCATCGTTGGTGCCATCGCCGCACATCGCCACCAGGCGGCCGCCCTGCTGCTCGCGCCGGATCAGGGCGAGCTTGTCTTCGGGGGTAGCCTCCGCCAGGAAATCGTCGACGCCGGATTCAGCGGCGATCGCGGCGGCGGTGAGCGGATTGTCGCCCGTGATCATCACGGTGCGGATGCCCATCTTGCGCAGTTCGGCAAAGCGTTCGCGGATGCCGGCCTTGATCACGTCCTTGAGCGCGACGATCCCCAGCAGCGTGCCGTTTTCGGCAACGGCCAGCGGGGTCTGCCCCTGGCGCGCCACGTCTTCGGCAATGCGGCGCAGTTCGGCAGCGGCAGTGCCGCGCGCGGCATCGGGAACGCTGCGCAGGATCGCATCGACCGCGCCCTTGGTCACCACGTGGCCGTTGTTATCAAGGCCGGAGATGCGGGTCTGGGCGGTGAACGGAATGACCTCGGCGCCTGCGGGCACTTCGGGCACTTCCAGGCTGTGGGCTTCCTGCGCCAGGCGCAGGATCGAGCGGCCTTCGGGCGTTTCATCGGCCAGGCTCGCCATCAGCGCAGCGCGCGCCAGGGTTGCCGGTGCCGTGCCAGCCAGCGGCAGGAAGTTGCTGGCCTGACGGTCACCCACGGTGATCGTGCCGGTCTTGTCGAGCAGCAGCACGTCGATGTCGCCAGCTGCTTCCACCGCGCGCCCAGACTTGGCGAGCACGTTGAACTGCACGAGGCGGTCCATCCCGGCGATGCCGATGGCCGAAAGCAGTGCGGCGATCGTCGTCGGGATCAAGGTGATCAGCAGGGCGGCAAGCACGGCCACGGGGATCTGGCCCCCGGCATAGCGGGCAAAGGCCGGAATGGTGGCAACCGCGATCAGGAAAATGATCGTGAGGCCGACGAGCAGGATGGTAAGCGCGATCTCGTTCGGGGTCTTCTGGCGCTGGGCGCCTTCGACCAGGGCGATCATGCGATCGAGAAAGCCCTGCCCGGCTTCCTGCGTCACCCGCACGGTGATCTCGTCAGAGAGCACGCGGGTGCCGGCGGTGACGGCCGAACGGTCGCCACCGGCTTCGCGGATCACCGGCGCGCTTTCGCCGGTGATGGCTGCTTCGTTGACCGAAGCGACGCCGGCGATCACTTCGCCATCGGCGGGGATCAGTTCCCCGGCGGCGACCATGACGACCGCGCCCTTTTGCAGGGTGGCGGCCGAAACCTTGCTGCCATCGGGCAGGCGGGCCACCAGGTCAGACCGCGTGGCGCGCAGCGAGGCGGCCTGGGCGCGGCCGCGCCCTTCGGCCAGGCTTTCGGCAAAGGTGCCGAACAGCACCGTCAGCCACAGCCAGACGATCAGCTGGATCTGGAAGCCCAGCGACAGACCGGTGTTGCCCACGAACAGCAGCACGGTAAGCAGCAGCGCGACGACGGCAGTGGTAAACAGCACCGGGTTGCGCACCAGTTGGGCGGGATGCAGCTTGCGCAGCGCGCCACCCAGCGCCGGTACGACCAGTTCGGCCGAGAACATCGAGGTAGGTTGGGACACGGCAGGTATCCTCAGTAAAGCATGCCGGCAGCGCCGGTGAGATGATCGGCCACCGGGCCAAGCGCGAGCGAAGGCAGGAAGGTAAGGCCACCCACGATCAGGATCGTGGCGACCAGCAGGCCGATCCACAGGCCACCCGTGGTCGGGAACGAGCCCGGCCCGGCCGGCGTGTGCTTGCGGCTGGCAAGGCTGCCGGCAATTGCCAGCACCGGGATCACGATCAGGAAGCGGCCAAGCCACATCGCCACGCCCAGCAGGCCGTTGTAGAACGGCGTGCCCGCGGTCAGCCCGGCAAAGGCCGAACCGTTGTTGGCCGTGGCAGAAGTGAAGGCATAAAGGATTTCGGAAAAGCCATGCGGCCCCTTGGCCAGCGGACCGGCAAGGCCCGCAGGCAGGACCACGGCCACGGCCGTAAGCCCCAGGATGCACAACGGCAGGATGACGATGGCGAGCACCGCCAGCTTGACCTCGCGCGCTTCCACCTTCTTGCCCACGTATTCGGGGGTGCGGCCCACCATCAGGCCGGCGAGGAACACCGCAAGCACGGCAAACAGCAGGAAGCCATAGATGCCCGAGCCAACGCCACCGATGACGATTTCACCCAGCTGCATGTTGAACAGCGGAACCAGGCCGCCAAGCGCGGTGAAGCTGTCGTGCATGGCGTTGACCGCGCCGCACGACGCCGCCGTGGTCACGGCCGCGAACAGCGCGCTGGCCGCCGCGCCAAAGCGCACTTCCTTGCCTTCCATGTTGGCGCCCATCACGCCCAGATGATGCAGCATCGGGTTGCCGGCGGCTTCACGCCACCACGCGAACGAGGCACCGGCCACGAACAGCAGCAGCATGGCCCACAGGATCGCCCAGCCCTGGCGCGTGTTGCCCACGGCCTTGCCGAACGTGTAGGTCAGCCCGGCGCCCAGCGCGAAGATCGACAGCATCTGGACAAAATCGACCAGCGCGGTGGGGTTTTCGAAGGGATGGGCCGAGTTGGCATTGTAGAAGCCGCCACCGTTGGTGCCGAGCATCTTGATCGCTTCCTGCGAGGCGACCGGACCCACCACGATGGCCTGGTGCGCGCCTTCCAGCGTCTTGGCATCGATCAGGCTGGCAAAGGTCTGCGGCACGCCGCTGGCCACCAGATAGAGTGCATAGACGATGCACGCCGGCAGCAGGACATAGAGCGTCACGCGGGTGAGATCGGCCCAGAAGTTGCCCAGGTGGCGCGTTTCGGCGCGGGCAAAGCCACGGAACAGCGCAAAGGCCACGGCGATGCCGGTGGCTGCCGAGAGGAAGTTGTGAATGGTCAGGCCGAGCATCTGCGACAGGTTCGACAGCACCGTTTCACCGGCATACCACTGCCAGTTGGTGTTGGTGACGAAGGCAATCGCGGTGTTCATCGCCCCATCGGGCGAAAGGCCGGCAAGCCCGCGCGGGTTCATCGGCAAGCTGCCCTGAAGCCGCAGCACGGCATAGGTGAACATCACCGTGACGACCTGGAACAGCATCAGGTGCACGGCATATTGCCGCCAGTCCTGCTCCTGGTCAGGGTTGATGCCCGAGAGCCGATAGAATGCGCGCTCGACCGGGCCAAGCACGCGGTGCAGCGGCGTGGTGCGGCCTTCATAGACGGCGAACAGCCAGAGGCCGAACGGCTTGGCCATCAGGGCGACCAGCGCGGTGAATACCAGGATCAGGCCAAAGCCCGACGCAAGGGTGGCAGATGTCATTGCACGGCCCCCATCAGAAACGTTCGGGCCGCAGAAGCACGGCCACGAGATAGACAAGCAGGCCCGCCGCGACGAGCGCAGCGAGCATTTCGGGAATGGTCATCGGAGTGTTCCTCAGGCCCCGTGGCGCCGGAGCCGCAGCTTCAGGCCTTGTCGCAGAGCGCAACGGCGGCGAGCGTTATACCGAACAGGCCGGCAAGAATGGCCAGCCAGATAAGATCAGTCATTATGCGCGATCCTTTCGCGACACGGGCAGCCAGGCCCGCGGCGGGCGCGGCTGCAACCGGAACAGCCCGGCGCCACCGATGCCCAGGCCAAGCCCGGTCCAGAGCGCGGCCACGATCAGCAGCGCGACCAGCAGCGCCAGCGGGCCGGGATGGCCGTGCTCGGCATATTCGACATGGGCCAGGCCCCGGGCAAGCAAGGGGACGGCGGCCAATGCGGCCAGCCCTGCGAGGCGCAACCCCATATCGCGTCCGCGCGGCCCCACAGATCGATAGTCCATGATCAGCTCCTTGGCTGTGAGATGCTGCCGATGTGGGCCTTGTGGCCGTTAAGGTTCCACGGCGCGGTGCGCGCAGGGCATAATGATTCCGTAAAGACCGCCTGGCTTGACCAAGGCACGCTTTGGCGCCAATGTAATGGTATTACATTACATTAATCGAGCTGCTATGATTGTCCCCCTGCCCCGCCATTCCGCCATTGCCTGCGCCCCATGCGAAGCGGTGCTGGCGCAGATTCACCGGCCCGCGGTGCAGCTCGCCTTGTGGCAGCGGCCCCGCCCGGCGTCGCTGGCCTGGCTCGACGCGGTCGACCTTGCGGCGATTGCCGATATCGACTGCTGGATCGATGCACCGTTTCGGGCAGATGCGGTGGCCGATCAGCTGCATGCCGCGGGGTTTCCGGCGCAACCGGCCACTGCCGCGCTCGCCGCCGACATCGTGCGGCAGATGCGAGGATTTGCCACGATTACGCAAAGCCCGCGTTTGCGCCTGCGCCTCGATGTCGTGGAAACCGATGCCTGCCGCCGTTTTCACATGGACTATGTCAGCGTGCGGCTGCTGCTGCCGCTGGTCGGGCCGGGCACGCAGTGGATCATGGCCGATGCGCCGCGAGACGCCCCGGTGCAGCAGCTGCAGCCGGGGCATGTTGGCCTGTTCAAAGGGCGGCTGGCCGTGGCAGAGCCGGCAGTGCTTCACCGCTCTCCGCCGATCGCCGGCACCGGCCAGCGGCGGCTATTGCTGGTGCTCGATCCGCTGGACCACGACGCGAGCGATCAGCTTTCCGGCCGGGCGGCATAGCGCCGCGCCAGGGTGGCGCAGACGAACAGCTGCGCCTGGTGGAACAGCATCAGCGGCAGGACAATGAGGCTGACGGCGTGGCCGGCGAACAGGATGGTCGCCATGGGAATGCCGCTCGCCATGCTCTTCTTCGATCCGCAGAACACGATGGTGATCTCGTCTTCGGTGTTGAAGCCCAGCTTGCGGCTGGCGAGTGTGGTGGCGACGATGACCAGCGCCAGGATCAGCAGATCGAGCACCAGCACGATCAACAGATCGACCGGGGCCAGGCGGGTCCACACCCCTGCCACCATGCCCGCGCTGAATGCGGCATAGACCACCAGCAGGATGGACCCGCGATCGACATAGCCAACGATCTTCTTGTGGCGGGCCAGCCAATCGCCGATAAACGACCGCGCCACCTGCCCGGCCACAAAGGGCAGCAGGATCTGCATGGCAATGGTTTCCAGCGAATGGGCGGAAAAGCCGCCGCTGGCCGACGTAGGCAGCAGCAGGGCGGTCAGCACCGGGGTAAGCGCGACGCCAACGAGGTTGGACAGCGAGGCACTGCACAGCGCCGCCGGCACGTTGCCCCGCGCGATCGAGGTAAACGCGATCGAGGATTGCACGGTGGACGGCAGCACGCACAGGAACAGCAGGCCCACGGCAATATCGGGCGCGACCAGCCCGCCGATGAGATGGACGACACCGAGCCCGATCAGCGGAAACAGCACGAAGGTGCTGGCGAAGACCAGCGCCTGCAGCCGCCAGTGGGCCATGCCCTGCCACACCGCCTGGGGCGCCAGCCGCGCGCCATAGAGAAAGAACAGGAGCGCAACGGCAGCGGTCACCGCCACATCGGCCACGGCCACCCCGGCGCCATGCGCGGGAAACACCGCCGCAATCGCGATCGTGCCGATCAGCAGCAGCAGATAGGGATCGATCAGAGTGCGCAGCTTGCCCATGGGCGGCGTGTCCTTGCCAAGAATGTCAGCCTGCACCTAGGGCGCTGGGCGGTGATGCACAATCATGATCATCGCGATAACAGTCATTCACTCTCTTGATAGCAGGCAATGCTGTGGCATGATGGCGCGATGATCGGACCTGACCTGCTGCGCGCGTTTGTCACCGTGGCCGAATGCGGCAGCTTCACCGGCGCGGCCCGGACGCTGGGCACGCGGCAATCCACGGTGAGCCAGCAGATCCGCCGGCTGGAGGAACTGGCCGGGCGCCGGCTCCTGGCGCGCGACACGCACCGCGTGGCGCTCTCGGCCGAGGGAGAAGCGTTTCTCGACCATGCCCGCCGCGTGCTCGATGCCCATGGCCGGATGGATGCCCACCTGTCTGGCCTGCGCCTGCGCGGGCAGTTGCGCTTTGGCGCGTGCGAGGACTTCGTGCTTTCAGCGCTGCCCGATGTCCTCGCGCAGTTTTCGCGGCGCCATCCCGATGTCGACGTGGCGTTGACCGTGGCGCTGAGCGAAACGCTCTATGACCAGTTCGACGCCGGCGGGCTCGATATCATGTTCGTGAAGAAGCGCCCCGGCGAGCGGCGCGGGGTGACTGCCTGGCGCGAAACAGTCGGCTGGGTCGCCTCGCCCGACTTCCGGCTCGATCCGGGCGATGCCGTGCCGCTGCTGCTTTATCCGCCCCCCAGCGTGACGCGCGCGCTGGCGCTCGATACGCTGGATCGCGTGCGCGCGCCCTGGCGGGTGGCGTTTACCAGCGGATCGTTGAGCGGGCTGACCGCTGCGGCGCGGGCCGGCCTTGGCGTGATGCCGCATTCGCTGCGCCTTGTGCCGCAAGGGCTGGCGCCGCTGCGCCCGCCCGGCACCTTGCCCGAGCTGCCGGCGATCGAATTTGCCGTGATCGCGCCGGGTGGCCACAACCTGGCGGCAGAAGCGCTGACCGCCGCGATCCTTCACTGGGCGGGCGGAACGGGCGCGGTTGCCACCTGATCGAGCGACCACGGCGCCCGCGAAAGGTGGCGGGCGAGGAAATCGATCAGCACGCGCACCCGTGCCGGGCGCTGGCTGCCCGGCGGCGTCACCAGGTGCAGCGCGATATCGGGGATGCGCCATTCCGGCATGACCTCGACCAGGCGGCCGGCGGCCATGTCTTCCCACACCATGAAATCGGGCTGCAGTGCCAGCCCCTGCCCCGCCAGCAGCGCCGGGGCCAGGGCATCGGCATTGTTGGCGCCGAGCCGGCCCTTGACCGTCACGACGTAATCTCCCTCCACCGCGTGGTGGAAGCGCCAGGATTCCGGCGCATCGAGATTGGTGTAGAGCAGCCCGACATGCTGCGACAGGTCGCGCGGATGGGTGGGCGTGCCATGCGCCGCAAGATAGGAGGGCGCCGCCACCAGCGGCCGGCGCACCGCACACAGCCGCCGCGCCCTTAGCGAGCTGTCATCCAGCCCGGCAATGCGCAGCACGACGTCGTGCCCCCCGCCCACGACATCGACCCGCGCGTCCGACAGATCGAGATCGAGGCCAACGTGCGGGTAAGCCTCCATGAACTGCGGCAAGAGCGGCGCGACATGGCGCAGGCCAAAGCCCATCGGCACTGCCAGGCGCACCAGCCCTCGCGGCACATCGCCTTCGGCGCCAGCTTGCGCCTCTGCCGCCTCGCCATCGGCCAGGATGCGCCGCGCCCGATCGAGTACGCCGCGCCCGCTTTCGGTCAGCGCCAGGCGGCGGCTGGTGCGGTGGAGCAGCGGCACGCCCAGCCGCGCTTCCAGGCGGGTAACCGCCTTGGACACGGTGGGCTTGGACAAGCTCAAGGCATCGGCCGCGGCGGCGAACGAACCGGTATCGACCACTTTGGCAAAGATCGCCCAGGCTTCGAGATCAGGCAAAGACATTATGCAATTTCCTTCACCGATGCTTTTCCATCATTGCCATTTCTTTGCAAGCAGGAATGCCTAGATTGGCCCCAACAGCTGAACGGCACCGAACGCCGCGAGCCACTGGAGACAAGCCATGATCGAACTGCGCCCCTTTTCCGGCATCGGCCGCGCCAACCACGGCTGGCTGGATGCAGCCCACCACTTCTCTTTCGCCGATTACTATGATCCGGCGCGGATGGCGTGGGGCAACCTGCGCGTGTGGAACGACGATACCATCGCGGCCAAGAGCGGCTTTCCGCCCCATCCCCACCGCGACATGGAAATCATCACCTATGTCCGCGAAGGCGCGATCACCCATCGCGACAACTTGGGCAACCAAGGCCGCACCGCCGCCGGCGACGTCCAGGTGATGAGTGCGGGCACCGGGATCACCCATGCCGAATACAACCTGGAAGACGAAACCACCCGCATCTTCCAGATCTGGATCATGCCCACCCGCCAGGGTGAGCAGCCGAGCTGGGGCGCACGCCAGTTTCCCAAGGCCGAACGCTCGGGCGAACTGGTGGTCCTGGCCAGCGGCTACGCCGAAGACAAGGACGCCCTGCCGATCCGCACCGAAGCGCGCCTGGTGGCCGCAACGCTGCTGGCCGGGCAGAGCGTGGACTATGTCCTGGGCGCAGAGCGCAAGGGCTATCTGGTGCCGGCCACCGGCAAGATCACGGTGAACGGCGTGACGGCCGACGCGCGCGATGGCCTGGCCATTGCCGATGTCGACACGATCACCATCTCCGCGCTGGAAGACAGCGAAATCGTGCTGGTCGACACGCTGTGATCGCCTGACGCCGGCAATCCACCAACGGGGCGGCCGCAAGGCGCGACGGCCGCCCCAGCTACCCTGACGCGCCGATCGAAAGGTTGACGGCCATGACCCAAGCCACCACCCCCGCCCATGTGCCCCATGCCAGCGCCACCAGCACCGGCGCGGGCACGTTCCAGTCTCGCCTGGCGATCGGCGGGCGCGAAGGGCAGGAGGATATCCTGGCCGATGAACCGGTGGCACTGGGCGGATTGGGCACCGGCCCGACGCCCTATGACCTGCTGTGCGCCGCGCTGGCCACCTGCACCACGATGACCCTGCGCTTTTACGCCGGGCGCAAGGGCTGGGACATTGGCGCGGTCCACACCGTGGTCACCCACGCCCGCGTTGCCGGGCAGACCCCACCCGACCAGTTTTCCCGCGCCATCACGCTCGACCCCGCACTGGACCCCGCCGTCCGTGACGAGTTGCTCGGCATCGCCAACCGCTGCCCGGTGCACAAGACGCTGACGCAGGGCGCCACGGTGGCCACCGTCCTGGCTGCCTGACCGGCCGCCCTTCCCCATCCCCCCGTTCTGCCAGAGGTCATGCCATGCTTCCTGCCACTGTCACCCCCGCGCTGTCTCGCCAGGATTGGCTGGCCGCCCATGTTGGCGCGCACGATGCCGACACCATCGGCTGCCGCGCCCCGGCTACGCCCGATCACGCCAAAACCCGCCTGCAACGCTGGATGACGCGCCTGTTCGGCAACAATGCGCCTATGCCGCTGGCCGATCCGCGCCTTGAGGCCGTGCGCCGCTTTGCCTGCGCCACCCGCGCCGGCCGGCTGCCCGATGGCACGCTGATCGGCGAGTTGCACCAGCGCGGGCTGGACGATGCCGAACTGGCCGCGATCGCCCGCTTTGCTGCGTGAATGCTTGGCCACTGAGGTAAGGTGAACGCTTTTCATCAAAAGCGTGAAAAGGTCGCGTTTGGCAAGCCGGGAACCACACGCCATGATCAGCCATGCCCGCCCGATCAAGGCAGAGGCAGGCGTTCTTGGCAAAAGGCACATCCCATGCGACTGGACCTATCGCCCTATCTTTCGCAAAAATTCCTCATGCCAGCGGAAACCGAGCGGCACAGCGCGTGCTGGATGGCCTGGCCGGTGCGGACCGCGTTGTGGGGCGATCGCCTTGCCGCTGCCCAGGCCGATTTTGCCACGGTCGCGCGGGCCATCGCCCGCTTCGAACCGGTGCGCATGGTGTGCCGCGAGCAGGACGTGGCCGCCGTGCGCGAATACTGCGGCGATACCGTAACGCCATTCATCGCGCCGATCGATGACAGCTGGATGCGCGATTCCGGGCCGACATTCGTGCGTGGCAGCAAGGGTGGCCTCGCCGTGGTCAACTGGGCCTTCAACGCCTGGGGGCGCAAATACCACCCCTATGCCGCCGACGCCGCACTCAAGCGCCGGATGGCCGAGCAACTGGGCCTGCCGCTGGTCACCTGCCCCCTGACCGCCGAAGGTGGCGCAATCCTGTCTGACGGCGAAGGCACGGTGATAACCACCGAAAGCTGCCTGCTGCATGCCAACCGCAACCTGGGGCTGAACCGGTCCCAGGTCGAGGCGGAGCTGCTCGCCGCGCTGGGCGCGGAAAAGATCGTATGGTTGCCGGGCGACGCGGCCGAGGTGGAAACCGATGGCCATGTCGATTGCCTGGCAGCCATCGTGCGGCCGGGCGTGGTGATGATGGAAGATCCGGCAACGGCCAGCGGTGCGCGCGCCGAAACGCTGGCGGCCAACCGTGCCGCCCTGCTGGCGCAGCGCGATGCGCGGGGCCGGCCCTTTGCGATCATCGATCTTCCCGCCGCGCCCACGATCGATCCGCGCGATGCCCGGCACCAGCCTTCCTATGTCAACTTCTACATTGCCAATGGCGCGGTGATCATGCCCGGCCATGGCGTGCCGCAAGACGACGCGGCGCGCGCGGCCGTGGCCGCCGCGTTTCCCGATCGCACCGTGGTTCAGCTGGTGTTGCCGGCCCTGCCCTATGGCGGCGGCTCGATCCACTGCATCACCCAGCACCAGCCCGCACCGCATTTCCTGCCCGATGGAGCCCAGCCATGCGCCCAGTGACCGTTGCCGCCACCCAGTTTGCCTGCACCTGGGATCTTGCCGCCAACCTCGATCGTGCCGAAATGCTGGTGCGCGAAGCCGCTGCGCAGGGCGCGCAGGTCGTGCTGCTGCAGGAACTGTTTGAAACGCCCTATTTCTGCGCCGACGAGCGGCCCGATCATTTCGCGCTGGCCCGCCCCTGGGCTGGCAACCCGGTGATCGCCCGCTTTGCCGATCTGGCGGCCGAGCTGGGCGTGGTGCTGCCGATCAGCTTTTTCGAAAGCGTGGGCGCAGCGCACTTCAATGCCCTGGCAATGATCGATGCCGATGGCACCGAACTGGGGCTTTATCGCAAGAGCCACATTCCCCAGGGGCCAGGCTATCGCGAAAAGTACTTCTTTGCCCCGGGCGATACCGGGTTCCAGGTGTGGGACACCGCCTTTGGCCGCATAGGCGCTGGCATCTGCTGGGACCAGTGGTTTCCCGAATGCGCGCGCGCCCTGGCCTTGCAGGGCGCCGAACTGATCCTTTATCCCACCGCGATCGGCAGCGAGCCGGCCTTTCCCGGCTATGACAGCCAGCCACACTGGCAGCGCGTGATGCAGGGGCATGCCGGCGCCAACATGGTGCCCGTCATCGCGTCAAACCGGGTTGGCTTTGAAACGAACCAGGACGGTGACATCACCTTTTACGGCTCGTCCTTCATCGCCGACCAGTTTGGCGCCGTGGTATCCCAGGCGCCGCGCCAGGGTGAGGCAGTGATCACCGCCAGCTTTGACCTGGACGAAATTGCCCCGCAGCGTGCCGGCTGGGGCCTGTTCCGCGATCGCCGGCCGGAACTCTATGGGGTGATCGGCACCTACGGCGGCTAAACCGGCAATTGCGTGGTGGCCTTGATCCGCTTGAGCGCAAAGTGCGAGGCGGACGTGGCCACCGCCGGGTGGCGCAGCAGGGCGTGCATCAGGAAGTGCTCGTATTGCGCCATATCGCGCACCACGATGCGCAGCTGATAGTCCCATTCGCCCGACATCGACAGGCATTCGAGCACTTCGTCGCGAGCGAGCACGAATTGCTCGAAACTGCCACGGGCCTGTGCGTCGTGGGCTTTCATCCGCACCTGGCAGACGGCATCGAGCGCCAGGCCCAGCGCGGCGGGATCGAGCAGGCGCACCGCCGGCCCCAGCACCCCGGCATCTTCCAGCGCCTTGAGCCGGCGCCAGCACGATGCGGGCGAGGTTCCGACCGCCTCGGCCAGGGCGGCGTGGCTGAGATCGGCCTGGCGCTGGACGGCCTGGAGCAGGCGGCGATCGAGCGCGTCAAGGGCAAGGGGGGCGGTCATGGCGTCTCTCATGGGGTTGCGAACAACAGAGGAAAGCGGCGAATCACAATGTAGATTGTGCATTGCCGCGAAAATCGTGAAACATTCATACCAGCATAAGTGCTCAAAACGATTCATATCGTTCAACCTCGGGCGATCAGCCACCCATTCTGAAACGACATTCCAGATCGCCTGCGACACACTGCGCCCATGGCCAGCGATCTTCCCCTCACGCCGCCCTCTGGTGCTGCCGCCGATTGGACCGTGCCGCAGGACTGGGCCAGCTACACGCCGGCCGACCATGCCACGTGGGACACGCTGTTCCGCCGGCAGGTGGCGATGCTGCACGATCGCGCGGCGCCGGAATTCCTCGCTGGGCTCGATATCCTACGCCTGTCGCGACCCGGCATTCCCGATTTTGCCGAACTGTCAGAGCGGCTCTACCAGGCGACGGGCTGGGAAGTGGTGGCCGTGCCGGGGCTGGTTCCCGATGCGGTGTTCTTCGATCACCTCGCCAACCGCCGCTTCGTGGCCGGGCGCTTCATCCGCCGGCCCGACCAGTTGGACTACCTGTCCGAACCCGACGTGTTTCATGACGTGTTTGGCCACGTGCCGCTGCTCGCCAATCCGGTCTTTGCCGATTACATGCAGGCCTATGGCCAAGGCGGGCTGCGGGCACAGAGCATGGACGCCCTCGTCAACCTGGCTCGGCTCTATTGGTACACCGTGGAATTCGGGCTGGTGCGCACGCCGCAGGGCCTGCGCATCTATGGCGCGGGAATCGTGTCCTCGCACGGGGAAAGCGTGTTTGCGCTGGATGATCCCTCGCCCAACCGGCTGGGTTTTGACCTGTCGCGGCTGCTGCGCACCGACTATCGCATCGACACCTATCAGCAGAGCTATTTCGTGATCGACAGCTTTGCCGATCTTCTCGACCAGACCCGCAACACCGATTTCGCCCCGCTCTATGCCGCCGTGGCCGGCCTGCCCACGCTTGCCCCTGACGCCGTGATCCCGCAGGATCGCGTGTGGCAGCATGGCACACAGGCCTATGCCCGCAGCCTGAAGGAAAGCCATGTCTGAAACCCGATCCATCGCCGCGCTTGGGGAAACCGAGTTGGCACAAGCCCTTGCGCTGTTGCCGCAGTGGCAGCATGACCCGGCACGGGCGGCACTCTACCGCCGGGTGGTCATGCCCGATTTTCCCGCAGCCATGGCGTTCATGGTGCAAGTCGGCTTTGCCGCTGAGCGGATGGACCATCACCCGGAATGGAGCAATGTCTACAACCGGGTGGACATCTGGCTGACCACGCATGACGCGGGCGGCATTTCCACGCGTGACGTGGCGCTGGCCCGGATCATCGACGCGCTGATCTGAACCCCACGCCCAAGGCGAGCATTTCCATCACCTCCGGGAGCGATTCCGGGGGTGTTTTCGTGTGCAGCTTCGTCCGGCCGCCCTGCCCGTCGCCGCGCCATTGCTGCGACTGCGTTCTCGACAAACCGTGACCATCCGCCTCCAACCCACTGACGAAAATCGATTTTTAGCAACCCGTTTTGGTAACGTTCAGAAAACGTTTGACGCAAAGGGCATTCGCGGGCAATTTGATAAAACAAAATTGTTTAATCGTAGGCAAGACCTACAATCTTCAGGAGAGGACATTTCGATGCGATTGTTTGCGTCTCGATCCGGCGTGCTGCGCTACGCGGTATCGGCCATCGCACTGGCAACCCCGGCCCTGGCCACGGCCCAGACCGCTGAAAATCCTACTACTGACAGCGCTGCCGGAACGCCCGAACAGGCCATCATCGTCACCGGTATTCGCGCCTCGGTCGCCCGCGCGATCGACGTGAAGCGCAACAGCGCCAGCGTGGTCGATGCCATTTCCGCGCAGGATATCGGCAAGCTGCCCGACGTGACGATTTCCGACTCACTGCAGCGCATTCCGGGCGTGCAGATCCGTCGCGATGCCGGCGAAGGCGCCAGCGTGAACGTGCGCGGCCTGCCGCAGGTGCAGACGCTGCTCAATGGCGAAGCCTATCTCGGGGCGAACTCGATCACCTCGGTCCAGCCCAACTTCACCGACATTCCCTCGCAGCTGTTCTCGGGCGCGAACGTCATCAAGTCGCCCACCGGCACGCTGCTCGCGTCGGGCATCAGCGGCACGATCGACCTGCTCACGCGTCGTCCGTTCGATTTCAAGTCGGGCCTTTCGGGCGCTGCCGCCGTCGAAGGTTCCTATGGCGACAAGGCCAAGAAGTGGAACCCGCAGGTCAACGGCCTGCTCGCCTGGCGCAACGATGACGTCGGCTTCCTGGTTTCGGCGTCCTATGCCAAGGTCGACCTGTCGAACTCGTATTCGGGCATCCAGCGCGACTATGGCGGCCGCCTTGCCAACGAATCGATTGGCGACGCCACCGGCTATGGCGGCTTCCGCTTTGACGATCCCAATCGCGGCACCTCGATCTACAACAACGGCGTGCTCACCGGCGTCGATGTGAACGGCGATGGCGATGCCAACGATACCTATTTCTCACCCCAGGCCCACACCGGCTGGAACCGCATCACCACGCGTGAGCGCTTCGGCCTGAATGGCTCGTTCCAGGCGCACCTCAACGACAAGCTCGACCTGGTTGCCGACGGTTTCTATACCAAGCAGACGCAGTATGATCGTACCGCTGGTTTCCAGTTCCAGGCCGTGAACTGGCAGGCGGCCGATTTCGTGCCGGGCCACTCGCGCGATACCGGCGTCAAGATCAACGGCTACAACTTCAACGTTGTGGACCAGTACAACTACACGCTGCAGAACTTCGACAGCTATTCCGAAACCGGCCGGACCAAGTCTGACTCGATCAATCTCAACCTTGAACTGCGCTACAACAGTGGGCCGTTCAAGGCGACGCTGCGCGGGCTCTATGGCAAGGCCCACAAGAACTTTGACGACAGCTATTTCCAGCTGAGCCTGTCGAACGGCAAGCAGTGGTTCAACGGCGTGGGCCACTACCCGGCTGCGCTAGGCGGCGATCGCACGTTCAACCCGCTGGGCTATACCTACAACACTCTGCCCGCCTCGATCGACTATCGCGGCGACATGCCCAACTTCACCCTGCCGAGCGCGCTGGCCAGCAACCTGGGCAACCCGGCGGCTTACGGCTTCAAGACCACGTCTTCGGAAAACAACTACCGGTCGAATTCGGATCTCAAGGTGGCGCGCTTTGACGCCAGCTATGAATTCTCGCCCGACGTGTCGTTCGATTTCGGTGCGCGCTATGGCGAGCGCGGTGCAGAAGCCTATTACTTCGATCGTGCCGCACCGTTCTACGCCGGCCAGGGCGCGTCCGATCCCAACGGCTGCTACGTCAAGTGGAAGGCGTTCGACGTCCAGATGAACAGCAGCAGCTGTTCGGCGGGCGATGCCAACGGTTTCTATACCGCGGGCCTTACGCGCCTGGGCAACGACGCGACGATTTCCAAGTACCTCAAGCAGTACACGGTGCCGGCTGGCGGCGTGGGCTCGTTCTACGTGCTCGATCCGCACGCGATGGACGATGCCGCCTCGTTCCAGAACAGCTTCTACCCCGGCAACAAGGAATTCGTCATTCCGGGGCGGTCGTATTCGATCAAGCTCCACCAGAAGTCGGCCTATGGCCAGCTCAACTGGAACACCGAGATCGGTGGCATGGCGCTGCATGCCAATGCCGGCCTGCGCGTGATCAACACCACGTTCAACGTGCGCCAGAACATCTCTGGCCCGGGCCAGCCCTATGGTCTGCCGGCGGCCGACGTGGGCGATATCTATACCCACCGTTCGTTCACCGACTGGTTGCCGGCGCTCAACGCCTCGCTCGACGTGACCGAGAAGTTCCGCGTGCGCGCCGCGTTCTCCAAGAACATGACGCTGCTTGATCTGGCGCAGTGGGGCGGTGGCCTCGATCTCAACTATGCGATCGATACCACGTTCAACCCGCCGATCTTCCGCGTGTCGGGCGGCAATTCCAACGGCAACCCGATGCTCGATCCCTGGCGGTCTACCAACTACGAAGTGTCGTTCGAATATTACCTGAACCGCACCAGCCTCATCAACTTTGGCCTCTATCGCATTGATGTTGCCAGCTTTGTGAAGACGGACTCGGTCAAGCGGACGGATCTGCCCGATCTGGATGGCGTGGTGCGCAGCACGGTGTTCATCAACTCGCAGGTGCAGGGTCGCGGCGGTTATTTGCAGGGCATCGAAGCCGGGGCCAAGCTCGGGTTCGATTTCCTGCCGGGCGTGCTCAGCGGCTTTGGTGTCGATCTCAACTACACGCTGTCTGATTCCAACGCCGGGGGCACCAACCTGAACGGGGCCAAGCTGCCGTTCCAGGACAACTCCAAGCACCAGATCAACGCGGCGCTGTGGTTCGAAAAGTATGGTCTCCAGGCCCGCGTCGCGTGGAACTATCGCTCGGCCCGCGTGGAGCAGACCAACTTTGCCGGCATCGATGGCCTCACCCTGATGCAGGCGCCAACCAACTATGTCGACGCGTCGGTTTCGTATGATATCAACAAGCGTCTGACGATCTATGCCCAAGGCTCCAACCTGACCGGTGAGCACGAGCGCTATTACCTCGCGTTCCCCGACCAGAAGGCCTTCAACAACATCTACGAACGCCGCTTCCTGATCGGCGCCCGTACCAAGTTCTAAGTCTATCGAACCAAAGAGGATCTGTTCACGAGCCTCCTGACTGACCCGCCGTCCGACTTCTTCCCTGGACGGCGGGTCTTTTCGTTTCAACCACACGAGTGTTGCCATGACCGACATGCCAGCCGCCACGCCCGCCAAGCCCATCCGCCAGATCGTGATCGCCGGTGGCGGCACGGCGGGATGGATGGCTGCCTGCTATTTTTCGGGCCGGCTGGCGCGGCAGGGCGTGGCCATCACCGTGGTGGAATCGAGCGCCATCGGCACGGTGGGCGTGGGCGAAGCCACGGTGCCGGGCATCCGCGACTATTTCCGCGCGATCGGGGTTGACGATATCGACGTGCTGCGCGCCACCGGCGGCACGGTGAAACTGGGAATCGAGTTTCGCGATTGGGCCCAGCCCGGCAGCCGGTTCTTCCATCCCTTTGGGCTCTATGGCGTGCCCTCACGCGGGGTGCCGTTTCACCAATACTGGCTCAAGCTGCAGCATGCCGGCGAGCCGACCGACCTTGCGGCCTACAGTCTGTGCAGCGCACTGGCGCAGCGCGGCGCGTTCATGCTGCCGCCCGACAAGCCGGTGAATGATCTGGCGGTGTTCGACTGGGCGGTGCATTTCGACGCCAGCCGCTTTGCCGCGATGCTGCGCGATCGCGCGCTGGCGCAGGGCGTGCGCCACATCGATGACGTGATCAAAGACGTGGTGCTGGACGCACAGAACGGCCACATCGCGCACCTGGTGACAAAGGAGCACGGCAGCGTTGCCGGCGACCTGTTCATCGACTGCACGGGCTTCCGTTCGCTGCTCTTGGGCAAGGCGCTGGGCGTGGCGTGGACCGATTGGACCGATCTCTTGCCGTGCGACCGCGCGGTGGCCATTCCCTGCGCCGCTGACGCCACGCGCGACTGGCCCTATACCGTCAGCACCGCGCAAGAGGCCGGCTGGCAATGGCGCATTCCGCTGCAGCACCGCGTGGGCAATGGCTATGTCTATTCCAGCGCGATGCTGTCTGATGACGAGGCCACGGCCAAGCTGCTGTCGCGCCTGGAAGGCGAAGCCCTGGCCGAGCCCAACCTCATCCGCTTTGGCGCCGGGCATCGCCAGCGCTTCTGGGCGGGCAACTGCGTGGGCATGGGCTTGGCGGCGGGGTTCCTGGAGCCGTTGGAATCGACCAGCATCACCCTGATCCAGACGGCGATCGAACGCCTGGCGGAATTCTTTCCCGATGCCACGTTCAACCCGGCGCTGGCCGACGAATTCAACCGCGCCACCACGCTGGAATATGCGCGCATCCGCGATTTCCTGATCCTGCACTACCTGGGCAACCGGCGCGTGGGCGAGCCATTCTGGGATCGCCTGCGCGATGCCGACGTGCCCGAGATGCTGGCCCACAAGCTGCGCCTGTTCCGCGCACGCGGGCGGCTGGTGCGGTATGAGTGGGAAAGCTTCCTCGATCCCAGCTGGCTGTCGATGTACGCCGGGTTCGATTGGCTGCCCCCGGCGCACGATCCGATGGCCGATCACTTTACCGATGCGGAGATCAGCGCGGCGCTGCGCCGCATGCGCGAAACCGTGGCAGGTGCCGTGGCCGCGGCACGGCCGCACCGCGAGTTCATTGCGCATATCGCCGGCAGCCCACCGGCCGGCCCTTTGGCCGCCTGAACCCGCGCCCGCCCGTTCGCACCAGGGATGATGTCGCCATGGATGGACTGCGCCTGGCCAGCAGCCTTGCCGCCCTGCGGCTCAGCCCTGCGCGTCGGCCGTCCACAGCACGCGCGCGGCGGGCAGCAGGAAATGGCTGAACGGCAGGATCGCCGCACCCACCGCCGGTGCATCTTCGGCCAGCCAGGCACGCTGCACCAGCGACAGCGCCGGAACATGCGCGCCGCGCTGCTGCAACAGCTGGTTCAGCCGATCGGCCAGCGCATCGACCCAGCGCCCGGGCAGCCGGCCGCCGACGAAAATCGCCGCCGGATTGATCAGGCAGTTCACCGCGATCAGCGGATCGCACAGCTCTTCGGCGGCGCCTTCGACCCAGGCGCCCATGGCCGTGGCCAGGCGCGGATCATCCGGGTTGCCACGCAGATCGGCCACGGTCAGCCCGGCCGCATCCAGCGCCCGGCGCACGCCCGACAGCGAGACGAGGTCCTGCACCGGATGCGGGGCCTGGCCCTCCCCCCGGGCGAGCAGGAAACCGATTTCTCCGCTGCGGCCATTCGCGCCACGGAAATAGGCGCCATCGACCACCAGGCCGCCACCCAGCCCGGACGATACCAGGATGTAGAAAAAGCTGGAGCAGGTCTGTCCGTGGCCCAGCTGCTGTTCGCCCATGGCAGCCGCAGCCGCATCGTTTTCGACGAAGATCGGCAGATCGAACGGGCCGCGGAAAAGCTCGGCGATATCCGTGGTTTCCCAGCAGGCGAAATCTGCCGGCCGACCGGGCAGGTCCACCAGGCCGAAATCGTCGGGCTTTGCCACGCCCAGCCCGACCAGCCGGGCCGGCTCTACCCCAGCTTCGTCCAGCAGGCGGCGGATCGAGCCGCGATAGAGTGCCTGGACATCGGCCGGCATGGGAAAGGCAATGTCCTGGGTGATCCCGGCGACAACCGCACCGGCAAAATCCACCACGACCAACGTGATGTGATCACGATCGATGTTGACGCCAATGGCGTAGCAGGCCGACCGGTTGATCACCAGGCGCGTGGCTGGCTGACCGCGCCCGCCGCGCCGCTGGCCGGCATCCTCGATCAGGCCATCGGCCATCAAACGCTTGGTAATGTTGGCGATAGCTGGCGGCGTGAGCCCGGTGATGCGGGCCAGATCGATGCGGGTAAGCGGGCCGTTGACGCGGATGGCATGCAGCGTGACGCGCTGGTTGTGATCGGCCGCACGCTCAAGGTTCGTGCCCGACAGGCGGATCTGATCGCTGGCCATTATGCCGCCCGCCCCTGCGTGGTTGCCGTCCGGGGCGGTTTCAACCTGTTCATCGTGCCTCGATCCCATGTGTTTCTATTGCCACGCACGGCCCGCGAAACAAATGCGAAAAGCGGGGCATTTGCGCGCAAATTTCATGCAGCAGCCTGTCGGTTATGCCCGACTTTGGCACAGCACATCATGAAAACCAAAAATTATTTAAACTTGTTTTAATTAAGGATGTCCGGAATGCCTGTAAATCGTTTTCGCCTATCGACTTACCGATCGACAGCGGCTGCACTGGCCTTGGGGCTGGGCGTGTCGTGGGGTAGCGCGGCCGGCGCGCAGACCGGGCCGAGCGAGGCGGCGCTTCCCCCGGCCACTGCCGGCGCCGTGGCCCACCCGGCGCTCTGGCCCCAGGCGCATTGGCCCTGGCACCAGGATGCCGCGATGGATGCGCGCATCGCCGCGCTGATCAAGCAAATGACGCTGGAGGAAAAGGTCGGCCAAATCCTTCAGGCCGATCTTTCCACCGTCACGCCCGAAGACGTGCACCGCTATCACCTGGGATCGGTGCTCAATGGCGGCAATGCCGGCCCGGGTGGCAATGACTATGCCCCGGCGCCCGAATGGCTCAAGCTGGCGGACGCGTTCTATGACGCCTCAGTCGACAAGCGCGATGGTGGCGTGGCGATCCCGGTGATGTGGGGCACCGATGCCGTGCACGGGCACAGCAACATCGTGGGCGCCACGCTGTTTCCCCACAATTCCGCGCTTGGCGCCACGCACGATCCGGCGCTGCTGCAGCGCATCGCCACGGTGACCGCCACCGAAGTGCGCGTGACCGGCATCGACTGGACCTTTGCCCCGACCATCACCGTGCCGCAGGACACCCGCTGGGGCCGCGCGTTTGAAGGCTATTCCGAAGATCCCGCACTGGTGGCCAGCTATGCCCGGCCGTTCATCGAAGGGCTTCAGGGCAAGCCCAATTCCGGCCCGCTGCTGGCCGGGCCGCACGTGATTGCCACCGCCAAGCATTTCCTCGCCGATGGCGGCACATTCGAAGGGCGCGACCAGGGCGACGCCGTGATCGACGAAGCAACGCTGATCAAGGTGCATGCCCAGCCCTATGTCAGCGCGATCGACGCTGGCGTGCTGTCGATCATGGCCAGCTTTTCCAGCTGGCACGGCGTGAAGATGACCGGCAACAAGAGCCTGCTGACCGACGTGCTCAAGAAGCGCATGGGCTTTGCCGGCCTGGTGGTGAGCGACTGGAACGCGCATGGCCAGGTGGCTGGGTGCAGCAATGCCTCGTGCCCACAGGCGGTGAATGCCGGGATCGACATGCTGATGGCGCCCGATAGCTGGAAAGCGCTCTATCACAGCCTTATCGCGCAAGTGCAGGACGGCACGGTGCCGATGGCGCGGCTGGACGAGGCGGTGGGCGCGGTGCTGCGCGTGAAGATGCGGGCCGGCCTGTTTACCGCCGGACGCCCGTCTTCCCGCCCCTACGCCGGGCAGTTCGATCTCCTCGGCAGCGCACCCCACCGCGCGGTTGCCCGCCAGGCCGTGCAGGAATCGCTGGTGCTGCTCAAGAACGAGGCGGGCATTCTGCCGCTCTCGCCCAAGGGTCGCATTCTGGTCGCCGGCGATGGCGCCAATGACATTGCCCGGCAATCGGGCGGGTGGACACTGTCGTGGCAAGGCACCGGGCTTGATCCAAAGCTGTTCCCCGGCGCCACCACACTGTGGCAGGGCATCGATGCGGCGGTGCGCGCGGCAGGCGGACAGGCCACGCTTTCGCCCGATGGCAGCTTTGCCGGGCAAAAGCCCGATGCAGCGATCGTGGTGTTTGGCGAAACGCCCTATGCCGAATTCCAGGGCGATCTGCGCAGCCTGCAGCTCAAGCCCGACCTGCGCGCGCCGCTGGAAACCATGCGCAAGCTCAAGGCCGCTGGGGTTCCGGTCGTGGCGGTGATGCTGACCGGGCGTCCGCTCTACACCAACCCGTTCCTCAACCTGGCAGATGCCTTTGTTGTGGCGTGGTTGCCGGGATCGGAAGGCGAAGGCGTGGCCGATGTGCTGCTGCGCCGGGCCGATGGCGGTGTGGCCCATGATTTCACCGGGCGCCTGCCGTTCCGCTGGCCGATGACGGCCGTGCCCGGCGGGGCCACGCTCTATCCGCTCGGCCACGGTCTTTCGCTCAAGGCCAAGGCGCCGCGCTGGGTGCCCCTGCCCGAGCAATCGGGCGTGGACGACGGCGCCGGCAGCACGACCGAGTATTTTCAGAAAGGCGTGCCCACGCCAGGCTGGTCGCTGGAAATCCAGAACGCCGGCACCGGCGGCGTGACGCGGATCACCAGCGTACCCGCCATGGTGGCCGATAGCGGCGTGGCCATCACCGCCAGCGATTACCAGGTGCAGGAAGGGGCGCGGACCTTTGCCTTTTCCGGCAGCAAGGGCACGGCGGCGCTGGCGCTCACCACCCACGCCCCGGCAGACCTTTCGCGCGAGACCAATGGCGAGATGATGCTGGTGGCCACGATCCGCGTCGATGCGGCGCCCACCGCGCCGGTTACCCTGGCGATGGACAGCGCCGGAAAGCCCACCAGCCTGTCGCTGGGCAAGCTTGACATGCTGCCGCGCGGCACCTGGACCACGCTGGGCGTTCCGCTGCAATGCCTGCGCACGGCCGGGGCGCGGATGGATGCGGTGGATGCGCCGCTGATCCTGTCAACCGGCGGGGCGATGACGATCAGCCTGGCGCGGGTGAAGCTGGGCATGGATGCGCAAGTGCGGCTGGCCTGCGCCACGCATTGATCGCCACGCCAGGCACTAACGCGTGACGCGGGCCGGGACGATCCCTGGCCCGCGCCCATGCCGGTCAGTGCGACAACCGCGTGGCCAGTTCCTCAAGGTCCACACCGCGCGTTTCGGGGAAGAAGCGCCAGACCACCACGGCCTGCACCGCCATGGCCAGGGCAAATACCACGAAGGGCAGGCTCTGGGTGAACTGCGCAACCACCGGAAAGGCAAAGCTGATCGCGGCGTTGAGCACCCAATGCGTGGTGCTGCCCAGCGCCTGGCCGCGGGCGCGCACCGGCGTCGGAAAGATTTCCGACAGATAGACCCAGATCACCGCGCCTTGTGAAAAGGCGAAGGCCGCGATGAACAGCACCAGCAAAGGCAGCAGGAACTGCGCGCCGCTGCCCGTGGCATAGATCGCCGCCACGCCCGCCAGCGCCAGCGTGGTGCCGATTGCGCCCGTGAGCAGCAGCGGGCGCCGGCCCACGCGATCGATCACCGTCATCGCCACCATGGTGGCCACCAGGTTGGTCAACCCGATGGCGACGGCCTGAAGATCGGCGGACACGCCGGTGAAGCCGGCCGCGGCGAAAATGTCGTTGAGATAATAGAGAATGGCATTGATGCCGGACAGCTGGTTGAACGCGGCAATCGCGATCGCCAGCAGGATCGGCCGGCGATGGCGCCGCCAATCGAGCCGCGCATCGGATTGATCGGTACTGGCCAGCGCCATGGCATCGAGGCCAAGGCGTTCTGCCGCCGCGCGTGCCTGCGCCCCACGCCCCTTGCTCGCCAGCCAGCGCGGGCTTTCGGGAATGCCGGGCAGCATCAGGGCAAAGAACAGAGCCGGAAGGGCGGCGATGCCCAGCTTGGCCCGCCAGGCGATCTCGGCCGGAAGCGCCAGGGCCAGCAGCCAGTTGCTGCAATAGGCCAGCAGGATGCCGGCAACGATGTTGAACTGGAACATCGCCACCAGCCGGCCACGCCGGGCAGCGGCACTGACTTCGGAAATATAGACCGGCGCAAGCACCGACGATCCGCCGATCGCCAGGCCGCCCAGAAAGCGAAAGGCCACGAACAGGGCCATCCCGCCCGCCAGGGCAGAACCGACCGCTGAAACCAGATAAGCGATGCCGATCCAGGTCAACACGCGGCGGCTGCCCAGGCGATCGCCCAGCCCGCCAGCGACGCTGGCACCGACCAGGGTGCCCCACAGCGCGGCGGAAACGGCAATGCCCAGCCCCGTGGCGGAAAGCACGAAATGCTGGCGCAACGCCTCGGTCACGCCCGAAATCACCGCCGTGTCGAACCCGAACAACAGTCCGGCAAGGCTCGCCGCGACAGCAGCCCTGAGCGCTGCCCTTGGCATCGGTTGCAGAGCCCCTTCCCCCAGGCCGGCACCGCCCTCGAAATTCGCATGCATCGCGCTCTCCCAATCATTAATTCAATTTGACTTATTAATTCGGTTTACGTCAGAAAGGAACTGACGATGATGGGCTGGCGACCGCGACGACGGGCCATCTCATACACTGGTGCCAACACCCGGCCAAGCGGGTGACGCGCCGACCAGGAGAGGGATTTTCGATGCGTTTTGCCACAAGCCTGCTTGCTGCCACGATTCTAGGTGGAATACTTGCCCCGGTCGCCAGTGCTGCGCCGGTGACCAACGGCGGCCCGTGGAATGCGGCCCTGATGCCGGGCGGCATCGGCATCACCCGCGATGTGCCGACTACGGCTGCCGTGCTGGCGCCCCATGCCCCCACGGGCCTGGCCGCCTGGGTGCGCCCGCAGGCGATACAGAGTGGCACTGTGGTGCTGCTGTCGCTGGGTGATCCGGCCACGGCCTGCCGCTGCCTGGCCCTGATCGATGGCAAGCCGGCGCTGCGCATCGGTTCGGCCATGATCGTGGCGCCCCGTGCGATCGCCGCCGGGCGATACAGCCATGTGGCCGCCAGCTGGGACGGGGAACGCGCCACGCTCTATGTCGATGGGCAGGAAGTGGCGCGCGGCGGCTTGGCCGATGCCGGCGCCTTGGCGCCCCGCCTGGCCGTCGCCCCCGCCATGCCCGGCGCGCCGCACTTTGGCGGCGACCTGGTCGACGCGCGGATCGAGGATGGCGCGCTGCCGCTGCCCGCCGTGCAGGCGCTGGTCGCCGCCCGGCCCGATTTCGATCTGGTGCAGATGTGGCATGTTGGGGTGGGCTGGGAATTCCAGAAAACCGCCAACACCGGCTATTGGCGCCAGCAGGACCCCTGGACCCTGCCCCAGACCAAGGGCGGCTTCTCCGCACCAGTGGCCAAGCCGGTGCCGGCTGCCGTGGTGGTCCAGCCGCTGGGCGATGGCGTGTGGCGGATCAACGGCTGGCAATTGGCTGGCGCTGGCGATGTGCCCGGTGCCGATGGGGCCGCGCTTTCGCGCCCTGGCACGCCCAAGGGCCAATGGCGCGCGGCGACCGTGCCGGGCACGGTATTGACCACGCTGGTCGATCGCGGGGTCTATCCCGATCCCTATTACGGCCTCAACAACCTGCGTATTCCCGAAAGCCTGGCGCGACAGGACTGGTGGTATCGCACCAGCTTCACTGTGCCGGCAGAGGCTGCGGGCAAGCGCCTGACGCTGCGTTTCAATGGCATCAACTACGCCGCCGAAATCTGGGTCAACGGGCAGAAGCTGGGGCAGACCAAGGGCGCCTTTGCCCGCGGCGAATTCACGCTGGTGCCGGCGGCCGGTGAAAATGTGATCGCCGTGCGGGTATCGCCGCCGCCGCATCCCGGCATTCCGCACGAACAGTCGATCGCCGCCGGTGTGGGTGAAAACGGCGGCCAGCTGGCGATCGATGGCCCCACGTTCGTAGCCACCGAAGGGTGGGACTGGATTCCCGGCATTCGCGATCGTGACACCGGGCTGTGGCAGGACGTGCAGCTGCGCGCACGCGGCGATGTGCGCCTGCTCGACAGCCAGGTGGTGACCGACCTGCCCCTGCCCCGCACCGACAGCGCTGACGTGCTGATCACCGTGCCCCTGCGCAACGATGGCACCACCCCGCGCACGGTGACAGTGCGCGCCGCGTTTGACGATGTCAGCGTGGAACGCAGCATAACGCTTGCCCCTGGCGAAGGCGAAGTGCGCTTTACCCCCGCCGATTTCCCGCAGCTGCGCATCAAGAACCCGCGCCTGTGGTGGCCCAACGGCTATGGCGAACAGGCCCTGCATCCATTGCACATCACCGCAGAGGTGGATGGCGCAGTGTCAGACCGTGCCGAAACGCGCTTTGGCATTCGCGAGGTTTCCTATGACCTGTCGCTGATGGATCACGCCGGCGCGCTGCGCCGTGTCAATGTGCAGCCCACCGATGGGCGCCTTGCCGGCACCAAGCTGATTGACGTGCGCCACGAGGCGATCAAGGAAACTCCGCGCGGCTGGGTGGAATCGCTCACGCTGGCGGGCGAAACATCGTCCGGCGTGCAGCCGCTGGGCGCGGCCGACACCCTGCCCGAACCGCACCTGACGATCCGCGTCAACGGCGTGAAGATCGCCGCGCGCGGCGGCAGCTGGGGCATGGACGACGCGATGAAGCGCGTCTCGCGCGAGCGGCTGGAGCCGGCCTTCCGCCTGCACAAGGAAGCCCATCTCAACATCATCCGCAACTGGATGGGCACCAGCACCGAGCCAGAATTCTATGACCTGGCCGACGAATACGGCATGATGGTGCTCAACGATTTCTGGCAATCGACCCAGAATTTCCAGGTGGAGCCGCAAGACCCGCAGCTGTTCCTGGCCAATGCCGAAGACGTGGTGAAGCGCTATCGCAACCACCCCTCGATCATCATCTGGTTCGGCCGCAACGAAGGCGTGCCCTATCCCACGCTGAACGAAGGACTTGACGACCTGCTGTTCAAGCTGGACGGCACCCGCTGGTATACCGGCAGTTCCAACACGGTGAACCTGCAGGGCTCTGGCCCCTACAACTATCGCCAGCCACAGGGCTATTTCACCGATCTGGCCACCGGCTTTTCGGTGGAAACCGGCACGCCCTCGCTGGCGACAGCAGCCGCGATCGCACAATATGTGCCCGAGGCCGATCGCTGGCCGCTGAGCGATACGCTGGCCTATCACGACTGGCATTTTTCGGGGAATGGCGACACCAAGACCTTCATGGAAAGCCTCAACCGCCGCTTTGGCGCGGCAACCAGCTTTGCCGATTTCGAACGCAAGGCGCAGATGATGAACCTGGAAACCCACCAGGCCATGATCGAAGGTTTCCTCGGCCATCTCTGGACCAAGAACAGCGGCCGCCTGTTCTGGATGACGCATCCGGCCTGGCCGTCCAACGCCTGGCAGATCTACAGCTCTGACTTTGACACCCACGCCGCGTATTATGGCGCGCAGCGCGCCGCCCGGCCGCTGCACGCGCAGCTCAACCTGCCCGACAATACTTTGGTGCTCGTCAACACCACGCGGGACGATGCCAGGGGCCTGACGGTGACCAGCACGGTGACAGACCTGTCCGGCAAGGTGCTGTTCACGCGGCGCGACCGTGCCGATGCCCTGGCCAACCGCGATACCACGCTCAAGCCCCTGCCACTCGACACGATCTTTGCGTCGGCCCCCATGGTACTCGTCAGCCTCAAGGTCACCGATCGTGCCGGCAAGCCGGTCAGCGACACGGTCTATTGGCGTGGCAAGGACGAGGACGCCTACCGCGCGCTCAATGCCATGGGTTCCGCGCCGCTCGCGATCAGCACCGGCGCCCCGCAGGGCAGCGGCAGCGAACGGGAATTGGCCATCACGCTCACCAACAGCAGCAGCACCCCGGCTCTCAATGCCCGCGCGACGCTGGTGGATGCGACTGGCAAGCGTATCCTGCCGGCCTATTACAGCGACAACTATGTTGCGGTCATGCCGGGTGAAAGCCGCACGATCACGGTGCGCTGGCCGGCCAGCGCCGGCACGGCCGCGGCAGTCACGCTGGAAGGGTGGAACGTGCCGGCCGCGCAACAGGGCCTGTCGCAGTAATGTGGCTGCGGCATGGCCTGGCCGCCATGGCGCTGGCCGCTGCCCCGGCATGGGCCGCGCCAGGCGCAGGGCACCCTGTCGCGCAGACGCAAAGCGGGGCGGTGATCGGCACGGCCGACGCCGATGGCGTGACGCGCTTTCGCGCCGTGCCCTATGCCGCGCCGCCCCTGGGCGCGCTGCGCTGGCAACCGCCGCAGCCGGCGCTGGCGTGGAAAACCCCGCGCGACGCCACCGCACCGGGCGCGGCCTGCCTGCAAAACGATTATGGCTGGAACCACGCCGACTATGTGCGCGGCAACGAGGATTGCCTCACGCTCGATATCGCCAGCCCCGCGCTGACCGGCAAGCGGCCGGTGATGGTGTGGATTCATGGTGGCAGCAACCGCGCCGGTTCGGCCGGTGGCACGGTGTTGAGCGACCTGGCGCGCCACGGCGTGGTGCTGGTGGCGATTCAGTACCGGCTTGGCATCTTTGGCTTTCTGCCACATCGCGCGCTGGCGGCTGAGCATGACGGCCAGACGGGCAACTATGGCCTGATGGACCAGATCGCCGCACTGCGCTGGATCAAGGCCAACATTGCCCGCTTTGGCGGCGATCCCACACGGATCATGATCTTTGGCGAAAGCGCCGGCGCCGAGGACGTGGGCTATCTGTTGGCCAGCCCGCAAACGCCTGGCCTGTTCCAGGCGGCCGCATTGCAAAGTGGCACGCCCGGCTTTGGCTTGCCCCCGCGCCCGTTGGCCGAGGCGCTGCGCCTGGGTGACCAGCTTGACGCCCAACTGGGCACCGATGGCAGCGCCGCGCCGCTGCGCGCGGCATCGCCGCATGCCCTGCTCGACGCAGACAAGGCGCTGCACGACAGCGCGCTGGAAAGCGACGATTTCATGTGGCTGCGCGCCACGGTCGATGGCGCCGTGCTGCCCGTCGCACCCGAAGTGCTGTTGGCCAGCGCACCACCGCGGCCGGTGATCCTGGGTTCCAATCGCGCGGAATTTGGCCTGCCCGGTGGCCGGCCGCATCGCGATGCCAATGTTGCGATGGCCTTTGGCCCCAACGAAGCGCAGGCGCGCGCCTTCTATCGGCTGGATCAGCCCGATCCGCCCGAAGACCCACGCCTGGGCAACCGCGATCTGCAGATCGCGACCGACATTCTGTTCCGTTGCCCCACCGGGCGCATGGCCGATCTTCTGGCGGCGCATGGCTGGCCGGTGTGGCGCTATGAATTCGATCTGGCGCCAGCGGGCGCGCGCAGCTTCCATGGCGCGGACATCGGCTATATCCATAATGCCACGCCGCTTGCCGACGGCAGCACGTTGCAGGCCCACTGGATCGCGCTGGCGCAGCAGGGCGCGCCACTGGCCGGATGGCCGGCCTATGCGCCCAAGCGCAGCCATCTTGTCATCAGCCCGCAAGGCGTCAGCACGGGCCAGGCATTGGCCGATCTTCCCTGCCGTTGGAGCCGCTATCTGTGACCATTCCTGCCAATCGCCGCCGCTTCCTGGGTTTGATCGCCACGGCGCCGCTCGGTGTCGCTGGCGCCAGCACCGCCGCCCGTGCGGCGCAAGCCGTGGCACCCGTTGCCCCCGCCCCCATGCCAACCCCTGCCGCCGTGGCATTGACCGATGACGAGCGGCGCCGGCTGACCGATTTTCCCTGGCTCGCCCGTTATGCCCAAGACAACGCGCGCGTGATCGCCGCGGGCAAGCCGGTCAAGCTGGTCTTCATGGGCGACAGCATCACGCAGGGCTGGCCCGACAAGCACCCTGCCTTCTTTGCGGCAGAAGGCCGTGTCTGCCGGGGAATCAGTGGCCAGACCACGCCGCAGATGGTGCTGCGCATGATGGCCGATGTCATCGCGCTCAAGCCCCGCGCCGTGCACATCATGGCCGGCACGAACGACATCGCGGGCAATACCGGGCCAATGACCCTGCAGCAGACGCAGGACAACCTTGCCGCCATGGCCACCCTTGCCCAGGCCAGCGGCATCGCCGTGCTCCTGGCCTCGGTGCCACCGGCTGCACGGTATTACTGGCGGCCGGGCCTCGATACGGTGACCCCGATTGCGGCGATCAACCAGTGGCTGGCGAGCTATGCCGCCGCGCACGGGCACACCTTTGTCGATTACCACGGCGCGATGCAGGATGGCGCGGGCGGCATGCGGCCGGGCCTCGCCTATGACGGCGTGCACCCGACCGAGGCCGGCTATGCCGTGATGGAGCAGGTACTCTCACCCATCCTGGCAGCGAAAGGCCTTAGCTGACCCGCGCCGCCGCCACGGTTTGCTGGATGAAAGACAGCTTGGCGATGATGACGTCGGACAGGTGGAAGGGGTAGAGGTCAGCCTGACCCATCGCCCGGTTCACCGCGTTCATGGCAAAGGATACCGGCGCCATTTCCGCCGCCAGGGACGCGGCATCGGCGCGATAGGGATCGAACTCCACCGCCACCTGGCCATCACCGTCAAGCCCGCCAAACGCGGTGAGCGACAGGTCAAAGCCGCGCGCCGTCGCCAGCACGTCGACGATGTGCAGGTAGTGGGCAAAGGTTTCGGCAAAATCCTCCCACGGGTGGCTGGTGGCATAGGCGCTGACGAAGTCCTCGGTCCACGGCTGCGCGCCACCGCTGTAATGCGCGGCGAGCGCGGCGCCGTAATCGGCACGCTCGTCTCCGAACAGGGCGCGGCAGGCCTCCAGCGTCGCGGGGTCGATCGCGACCAGGCGTGACCAGAAATGATGCCCCACCTCATGCCGGAAGTGGCCGAGCAAGGTGCGATAGGGTTCTCCCATGTCGAGGCGGACCTGCTCGCGATGCGCATCGTCGGCCTCGGCCACGTTCAGGGTGATCAGGCCCTCGTCGTGGCCGGTGATGATCTTGGGGCCACCGCCCGACGCGCCGGGCTCGCCATAGAGGAAATCGAAAGCCAAGCCCTGCCGTTCCGGCGTTTCCTCTGCCTTGGTTTCCAGCGGCAGGCCCAGGCGGATCAGCGTGTGGAACAGGCGGCGCTTGGCTTCTTCCACCTTGGCCCACAGCGGCGGCACGGCAGGATCGGCCAGGTCGGGAATGGTGCGATTGTGGCGACAGGCACGGCACATGCCGCCCGGCGCATCGCGCGTGGTCAGCCAGTTGCAGATGCCAAAATCGTTGTTGTTGGCGCAGACCACCAGATCGGCCGGGGTATCGGTGCGGTCCTTCCAGGTGGTGCCTTCCTCCGCCAGATAGCGAAAGCGGTCGATCGCCGGATCATAGCCGAGCGTGGCGGCGCAGGCCGGGCAGACCCGTACTTCGAAATGGTTGAGGCGCTGGCATTGTGGGCAGGCAAACGGGCGCATCGGTGGCTCCGGGCTTGGCGGGGAGTGACAGGCGGCTTGCCTTGCCAGCACTACGCCGCGTGCCTGCCCTGGTTCCATGGCGCCGGCGATCTTGCGCGCGCAGAGCGGTTGCGATGGCGCGCCGCTTTGGGCACAAGGCCGCCGCGATGAAGAAGAAACGCCGCTATCTCACTGCCACAATGCCCGATGGCTATGTCAAGACGATCGGCCCGACCACCGACAGCTTCACCCACTACTGGCGGATCGTGGCGGAGTTGGAAAACGGCAAGACCGAGGTGTTCTGGGGCCACACCCGCTCATTGGCAGAAGCCCGCCGCAAGGAAGCGCCTGCGCGGGAAGCGGCGCGCATGCGCGGCTGGAAAAGCCACGTCTTCGAAATTGCCGAGCTGGTGGAAACCCCGGCCTGACGGGCCGCCGGCGCGCGCCCGCGACCCAATCTGCTCCTGATCGGATGATGTTCGCGGCCGAATGATCCGAAATTGACATTCCTTTACAAGCGCGGGCTGGGCCGATGTGCCATGGCAATCGAAGGGGATGGATCGGGGTATCAGTGGTGTCTACAAGCATGCACAGCACGGATTGGCACGGCACAGGTTGGGCACACGCGCGCTCAGAAGGCGCCCACGCATCGCGCGCAAAGGCACCCAATGGCCGTAAGCTGGCCTATATCATGGCGCTCAACACGGCGCTGTGGGGTGCGATGCTTGTGGCAGCCTGGCTCGTGGCCCACGGTTGACGCAAGGCAGCCAGCGCTGCTGTTTGCATGGCCAAGGAACGAGCGCGCGGGATTTCCAGATAGTTGCGTGACGGCCGATGGACCGGGCCGCGCTGGCACCCGTGTCACGCCATTACGACGCAGCCCTATTTGCAAAATCCGCTGCGGGCAAATTGCCGGCATGTCGACATTGATGGCAACTATCTATCGCGGCGCCATCGCGCGGACGATGTAGTCCAACAGATCGCGCTGTGCAGGTGGAAGCCTGACGGCCAGCATGGTGGCATTGTTGTCCCCATCCATCCAGACCAGTCCCTTGATGGGGTCCACCGATGGACGCAGGCGGGTCATCGTCCCGATGCCCTCCCGTTGCGCCGGTGTTTCGAACATCACATAACTGCGCCTTACCCGCTGGATGCGATCATGCGGAAAGGGGCCGAGCGGGAACTCACTGCGCGACGCGATGCCCTCTGCGATAACGGATTCCACGAAAGCCTTGCGATCGGGAAACAGGCGAGCCGCGATGCGCGCTGCTTCAAACCGGCCGGAGGTATCGCCGAGCGAGATGCTGACCTGGATGGCGGACCCGGTCAGCTTGGCCGCGAACGGATCTGGACCCGGGCCGCTGGGTGAGACCATCAGGACCGAGCCATTGGAGCCATAGAGTTCAAAACAGCGCCAGCCACGCGGCGCCAGGACGCCGCCGGTGGTATTGCTGCCATACCAGGCCAGCCTTGCCGCCAACGGTGCCGGGACCATGGGCGCATGGCCATCATTCCTTGGCGCAGACAACGGTCCGGTTTGCCCATCTGACCGGCAACCCACGAACGGCACGGGCAGGTCTTTTGCCATGGCTGGCGTGCTGACAGCCATGATCGCCATCGCCAGCATGATTGCCAACCGCATGAACGTCTCCACCTTGTGCGAACTGGTGCAAAGGCCTGGCCGCAGTCAGCAACTCTAACACCGGCGACAGGCCTGGGTCCAGGCGCTCAATCCTTGATCGGCAGGGCCAGCGTGAACGTCGTGCCCTTGCCCGGCTCGGTCTCGCACGAAATCACGCCGTGGTGGCGCACCATCACGGTGTGGACAAAGCTGAGGCCAAGGCCCGCGCCGCTGGTCTTGGGGCCCAGCCCGACCGGTCCCCGGGCAAATCGTTCGAACATGCGCGCGCGCAGGTCTTCATCCATGCCACAGCCTTGGTCGGCGATCGCGCACAGACCCCAGGCGCTGCCGTCGGCGCGGACTTGGCGGGTCAGCGTGCAGGTGATGGTCGTGCCATCGGGGCTGTATTTGATGGCATTGCCGATCACGTTGACCAGGGCGCGCGTCAGCAGGGATCGCTCTCCCATCACCAGCATCTGCTCGTCGCCATGGGTCACGATCTCGATCGCCTTGGCGCGCGATTGCGGCCAGAGATCATCGATCGCGTCGATCAGCATATCCCCCAGCTCGACCTCTTCCAGCGTATACTCAAGGTATTCCGCACGGGCGAGCTGCACGAAACCATCGGCGAGGCGCAGCGTGCGCTCGGCGTAATGGCGGATGGCATTGGCTTCCACCGGCGCGATGCGATCGGCCGGGGCGGTTTCCAGCACCGCCAGGATCGAGGCCTGGGGCGAGCGCATGTCGTGCGTCAGGAGTTGCACCACGTCGTCACGCTGGCGCTGCGCGGCCTTGGACTCGCTGATGTCGACAAAGCGGATGATCCAGCCGGCACGCTGGCCATCGGCCTGCGTCTGCGGTGCGATCCCCACCAGGTAGAAATGCGCCTGATCGCGCTGCACTTCGTGCGTTGCGGGCGCTTCCGTGTCCGGCGGGAATGGCACCGGGTTGCCGCTGCCAACCAGGCGCACCGCCGATAGCAGCGCCTGGGCCTGGGTGGCGCCGGGAATGATGGCGTGCCCAAAGGTGGTGAACAGGCGATGGGCGGCGGCGTTGGCCATGACAATGCGGCCAGGCAGATCGGCCACCAGCGTGGCGTCGGGCAACTGATCCAGGCGATCGGCCACGAAGTGCTGCATCTCGCGGTTGCGGGCGATGGCCGCATGCAACAGCGCGATAGTGCCGGCGACACCGTGCTTGACCGCCCCCATCACGGCAACGCGCGGCAGAACCGACGGCTCTTGCTCAAGGCGCAACAACTGCACGCGCATGAACTGCTCGATCACGGCAAGCTGTCGCCAGCCCCACAGGGGATAGGCGACGGCAAGCCCAGCGAGCGCCGCCCCGGGCGGCAACCACAAGCGCCACACCACAAGGCACAGCGCCGCGACCGCGACCACCACGCCGGCGCAAAGGGCAAAGACCACCATGGCCGGCATCCGGCGCCAAGGGCCGAGGCCAATCATCAGCGCCAAAAGCGGCATCAGCCCCAAGCCAAGCCGCGCGGGCATGCCTGCCGGGCGGATCATCGTGCGGCTGATCAGGCCGTTGACCAGATTGGCTTCGATCTCCAGCCCGGACATGACACTACCGGTGGGCGTGGGATAGCGGCTGCCGAGCCCCGTGGCCGTGGCGCCGACCAGAACCACCCGATCCCGCAGCAATTCGGGCGGTACTTGCCCGGCCAGCACGGCCGCAGCCGAAACACCCGGCCAATGGCCGCCACCCGCGCCGAACGGAATCAGGCGCGCGCCCACCGGCATCGCGGCGTGAACGGCAGGTGTTGCCGGGCTGGTGGCAGCCAGAGCGGCCAGGGCCATGAGGTGCTGCGCCGGTCCGGCGGCAACCGTGGCAGACCGCACAACGCCATCGGCGTCAGGATCGATCGTGGCATAGCCGATGCCGCTTGCGGCCTGACGCACGGGTGCGATGGGCAGCACGGGGGCTGCAGCCACGCCGGAAAGGCCGGCCGCGGGCGGCACCATCGGCAGGAAGATCGGCCGGGCTGCGGCGATCGAGCTGGCGAGCAGCGCATCGACCGTCGGATCGCCGGGTTCGGTGAACAGCACGTCATAGGCGATGGCGCGGGGCTGCCCCGCCTTGATCCGGTCGATCAGCGCGGCATGGATGCCGCGGTTCCAGGGCCAGCGCCCCAGCCGCGCGATGCTTTCATCGTCGATTTCGATCATCAGCACCGACTGCCCCGGCGGCGGCGCGCCCAATTGCAGCAGGCGATCATAGAATGCGTTGTCGAGCCGCAACATCGTGCGATCGGCGGTCAGCACGATGACCAGCACGCTCGCCGCCAGCAGGATCAGCCACCACTGCGTGCGCAGTTTCAGCTGATGGCCCAGGCTCACCAGGATGCCTCGATCCGCACGTCCTGATAATCGGTCCAGCGCGACACGGTGTGCCCGTCGATGATCTCGTCCATCAGGACGCGCCAGCGATAGCGGCCCGGCGCCAGGGCAAGGCCGACCAGGGCGTGGCTGGTTAGGCCGGGCCGGTCGATCGTCGGACGGTTTTCACGGCCAGGCTTGGCCAGTTGGAAGCGGAAAGTGGCGCGGCTTTCATGCGCCGGGTCCCAGTGGAACACATACTGGCGCACCGGGCCGTTCCAGCTTTCCTCCACTGACAGGCGCAGGCTGTTTTCCAGCCGTCGCTCGAACTCGGCCACGGTCGGCTTGCCTTCCAGGCCATGGCCGTCGATCGCGGTGGCGCGCACGAAATAGTGCCCATCGGGCTGCCCGGCCAATTGCGCCGCCCCCGCTGTCGCCACGGTCTCGTCGAGCACCTTGAGGAACTGGGCATCGGCGGCAAGTTGGATGTGATAGGCGGTTGCGCCGGGCAGCGGTTGCCAGGAAAAGCGCAGATCGCTGCCGGTTTGCGGGGCTTCTGCCTGTGTCAGTTGCGGCGGGGGCAACAGCGCGATCGGCTCATCCAGGTCGCTGGCCGAGCCAAAGCCAGCGGGAAGCACCTGCGCGCTGCGCCCTTGGGGATCGAAACCCACCTTGCCTTCCAGCACCTCGCTCGTCGCACGGTGCGCATCGGCGTCATAGCTCATGCGGAAGCGGGTGCCGCGCACCGAGGTGACGGCGCCGGGCGTGGCGAACTGAAACGTGCTGGCCGGATCGGTCATCGGCGTGACGGCGGCGCTGGCCCGGCCGCGCTCGATCGCGAACAGGCGCTCGACATGCCGATCCAGCACCACCTTGCGCAGGCGGCGCACCCGCACGGCCGATTGCGATGGCAGCGCGATGCTGGTGTCATCGGGCAGCGTGACGGTGACGAACGAGCGCTGCCCGGTTTCGAGCAGCATGCCCTCGGTCACCGGCATGCCGTTGGCCGCCGGCCGGCCGTCGATGCGCACGGCGCCGCGCCAGCTCAACACCGTGCCACGCACCGCTTCCTGCTTGAGCAGCACGCGCGGGATGAGCAGGGTCTTGCCGATCGGCAGGCGCAGCGGATCGGCCACGCGGTTGAGCTGCTGGACGGTGCGATAGGTCTCCGGCCGGATCAGATAGTCGCTCGCCAGGCGGAACAGATTGTCACCCGGCCGCACGAGGTAGCGCACCATGTCATCCGGGGCGGGCGTCAACAGCGCATTGTCGGGCGCAGATGCAGCGTGCGCGGCCGACGTGGCCAAGACCACCGCCAGCGACAACGCGTGCGCCAGTGCGCGGGCGAGGCGTGGCCGGGCCACGGCGTCAGGCAGCCAGCGCTTCAAGGCGATATCCATAGGCATAGATCGGCACCAGCTTGAAGCCATTGCCGGGGCGCAGGTTGAGCTTGGTGCGGATGTTGGAGATATGCGCATCGAGCGTGCGCGTGGGCAGATCGGGATTGCGGCCCCACAGCGCCTCGAAGATGTAGGCGCGCGACAAGGCGCGGTGCATGTTGCGGAAGAGCAGGAGCGCCAGCGCAAATTCCTTGGCCGTGAGGGCAACCGGCTGCCCCGCCAGTTCCACCGTATCAGCGCGCGTATCGAACTTGTAGGGGCCGAACTGTTCGACCATCGGGCTGGTCGAAGGATAGGCGCGGCGCACCAATGCGTTGACCCGCGCCTTGAGCACGGCCGGTGCCACCGGCTTGATCACGTAGTCGTCTGCGCCGGCAGAAAGCCCCGCCACGATGTCTTCCTCGGCCGAACGGCTGGTGAGCATGAGTGCGGGCGGCGGCACTTCCAGGTTGCCGCGGGTCCATTCGATGATGGCAAGCCCGGTCATGCCGGGCACGTTCCAATCGAGGATCAGCAGATCATAGGTGGTTCGATGCAGGGCGCGCGTCAGCACCTGCCCGTCGCCGAACACCTCGCAACTGTGCCCCGCCTCGGCCAGGGTCATTTCCACCAACCCGGCCAAGGCCACGTCATCTTCCAAAATCGCTATGCGCACGGCGGCCCTTCTGCGCCCGCAATTCCCGGGCGACCAACCGCCTCCTTAGCAATGCCTGCGCGCAAAGCGAGATAGCGCAAAATCCCTTTGCAATGTTTTACAGCATGCCCGAAAGCTGAAGTCGGCAGACAAAACCGATCTGGTGCGCTAGCGGCTGGAACGGGATATGCCCAAACCTGCTGTTTTACGGCATATCGATCGATGCGGGGCCGCCATGTGCAATGTTGAGGATCATGCATGAACGGCCCGCACAAGCCCTTTGAAGCATCGCTGGAGACCCTGTGCGATATTCCCATCGTCGAGGGCCGGTTGGGTGGGCTGATCGGGGCTGCGCCCAATGCCTATGTGCTGTTCCACGCCGATCTGACGATTGCCGGATGCAACGACGCCTATGTCGCGGCCGTGGGACGCCCGCGCGATACATTCGTGGGCCTGCCCTTGTTTGAGGCTTTTCCGGCCGATCCGGACAGCGAAAGCTACCGCCTGCTGCGCAAGTCGCTCCATCGCGTGCAGCGCGCCCATGAAACCGATCACATCGCCTTTATTCCTTATGCCGTGGGCGATCCGGGGACCGTGCCGACCATGCGCTATTGGAGCGCAACGCATGTGCCGATCGTGGGCCCGGACGGCACGCTACGCTATATCCTGCAGCACACCGCCGATATCACCGCGCTGTTGACTCAAACCGCCGACACCGGCCGGGCGGCCATCCTCGAAGCGGGCATCCTGATGCGCGCCAACCAGGTGCAGGCCGAAATCGAGCGCATGCGTGACCTGTTCGATCAAGCGCCCGGCTTTGTCGCCATTCTGCGCGGGCCCGATCACGTCTTCGAAATCGCCAACGCGGCCTATATCCAACTGGTGGGAGACCGCCCGCTGTTGGGCCTGCCGGTGCGCGAGGCCTTGCCGGAAGTGGTGGAGCAGGGTTTCATCGACCTGCTGGATGAGGTGTACCGCACCGGGCAAACCTATGTAGGACGCGCCGCGCCGGTCACGTTGCGACCGGCACCCGGTCTGCCGCCGGAAGAGCGCTACCTCGATTTTGCCTATCAGCCGCTGCGCGACGGCGGCGGCGCGGTGCACGGCATTTTCGTGCAGGGCGTGGACGTGACCGAGCAACAGCGCGCCGAACAACGCATGGCCACGATCATGCGGGAAAGCGTGCACCGCATCAAGAACACACTGGCCATGGCCCAGGCGGTGGTATCCGCCACCCTGCGCGATGCGCAGGACGTGGCCGCCGCACGCCGGGATATCCTAGCGCGGCTGAGCGTGCTTTCGGTAACCCAGCCGGCGCTGATCGAAGGGCATCTGGCGCCGGCTGACGTGGCACTCACGGTGATGGCGGTGATGAAGCTGCATGTCGATCTGTTCGGCCGCATCACCATGGAGGGCCCCAGCGCCGAAATCGCACCCGCCGCCGCGCAGGGGCTGGCCCTGATCCTGCACGAGTTGGCGACCAACGCGATCAAGTATGGCGCGCTGTCGTGCGACAGCGGCGCCTTGTCACTCACCTGGCACATCATCGCGGCGGAAAACCGGGTGGAGCTGTTGTGGCACGAAAGCGGCGGCCCGGCCGTGCGCCAGCCCGATCGCAAGGGCTTTGGCACCACCCTGATCGAACGCGCCCTGCCCCGCACCGGCGGCAATCGCGTAGACCTGTACTTCGCGCCGGCCGGCGTGCAGTGCCGGATCAGCCTGGCCCTGCGCGCCTGAACCAGCGAATGCGCCCGGCTATCTGATGCGGAATGCCACCAGGCGGGTGGTAAAGGGCGCCAGTACCGGATTGACAAGGTCAGCCGTGGCATCGGGCTGGCTGGTCATCAGCACCCGACCATCGCCGGGCGCATGGCCGCCTGCCCATCCGGAAATGGCAAGGCGCTGTTGGGCTGCGCTCATGTTGAGCAAGACCAGCACGCCCTCTCCCGACCGATCGAGCCGGGCAAACGCCACGACATCGGCATTACCGGATTCGAGCGGAACATAGCTGCCCTCGCTCAGGGCAGGCAGATCCTTGCGCAGCGTGAGCAATTGCCGGTACCAATTGAGCATCGAATGGGGATCGGCCAACTGGGCGGCCACGTTGGTGGTGGCAGTGGCCTTGGCCACGGGCAACCAGGGCGAACCGGTCGTGAAGCCGCCGCCGGGCGTGGCCGTCCACTGCATCGGGCTGCGCTCGGGATCGCGCTTGTCGGCCACCACGCGCTTGGGCCCAAGCGGCACGTCCTTGAGCTCCGCCGCAGTGAGATCAGCCATGCCGATCTCTTCCCCATAATACATCAAGGCGGTTCCGCCGGCGGTCAGCGTCATCGCCGCCGTCAGCCGCGCGATCGCATCATCGTGCACCCCATCGCCAAAGGCAGTCCATTGGCGCGAATGGTCGTGGCTGGAAAAGAAGAACACCGGCGGTTGGCCGCGCAGGCGGCTGTGGGCATCGTCCAACTGGCGCTTGAACACCTTGGCATCGAGATGGGTGAGATTGCCATAGAGGAAGTTCATCGGCAGGTTGATCTCGTCCGCCTTGGCCCCATAGACCTTGGCAAGATCATCGATCGTTGGCGTGGAGGATTCACCGAGCAGGATTGCCTGTCCCGGTGCCGCATCCACGATCCGGCGCATTTCGCGCAGGATCGCATGGTTTTCCTCCCGCCCGGAATTGTACGGTTTGAGCGCCACTGACGGGCCGCCCTTCACATCCGGGTCGTTGGGCCAAGTTGGGTCTTCGAACAGGTATGGCGTGGCATCGAGCCGAAAGCCGCTTGCCCCATGCGCCAGCCAGAAGCGCATGACATCGTACATGGCCTTTTGCAGGCCGGGGTTGGCCCAGTTGAGATCGGGCTGCTGCTTGAGGAAGATATGGTAGTAATACTGCTTTGTCGCCGCGTCGTATTCCCAGGTTGATCCGCCAAAGATCGATTCCCAGTTGGTCGGCGGCCCGCCATTGGGCGCAGGATCGTGCCAGACATACCAACCGCGCTTGGGATTGGTGCGCGAAGAGCGCGATTCCTTGAACCACGGGTGCTGATCAGACGAATGATTGAGCACGAAATCGACGAGGACGCGAATGCCGCGCTTGCGCGCCTGGCGGGTCAATTCGTCCCAATCGGCGATCGTGCCATATTCCGGCGCGACCCCGGTGTAATCGGCCACGTCATAGCCGAAATCGGCATTCGGCGAGGGGAAGAACGGCGTGACCCAGATGGCATCGATGCCCAGGCTTTGCAGGTAATCGAGGCGCTGGGTGATGCCCTTGAGATCGCCGATGCCATCGCCATTGCTGTCCTGGAAACTGCGCGGATAGATCTCGTAGATCACCGCGTGCTTCCACCATGGCGTCGATGGTGTCTCGGCATGGGTTGCGGGGCGCGCCGCCACTGCAGGAGCCAAGGCCAGCGCGCAAATCGCCGTTCCCGCGGCCAGCGTGGTGGCAAGCGCCCGGAGATGATGATGCAACGAAATCATGCGCGCGGTCTCCGGCAACGGGAACGACAGGGACATGCTGGCGCCGGATTGTGCCGCTTGCCCGGCGCTCGCCATGAACCACAGCGTGGCACGCCAAGCGAAGCCATGCAAACGGTTGTAACCCCCAGATCAGGCGAGCTCGGTATTCCGTACGGCGCTTGCCCAGCAATCCACGCCCGCCACCGCAGCTGGCGGCTGGTCTGTGCCGCGCAACGCAAGGACCTGCGCCCGGAACGAGGCAAAGGCCATCTCTGCCATGCGCCGCGCCTCGGCCTCGCCCCGGATGAGATCATGCTGCATCAACCCGAGCGAGAGCATCAGCAGCATGTCGGCCATGCAGACGCGGGCCGACGCCATGTCGTCGCCAGGCAAAAGCACTTCGATCGCACGGAGCAGGCCGGCGTGCACGGTGTTGTGGCAGCGCTTGAAGATTTCGGCCACTTTGGGATTGCGGGCAGACTCGGCAACGATTTCCGCGATCAGCACATTGGGGCAATCGGGATCGGGGATCAGGAAATCGTGCAACCATTGCCACACGGCCGATTCGTCACGCAGCGCAACGCCCAGCACGATGTCGCCACGCTCGAGGAATTCGCCGGAGTCAGAGGCTACAATCTCGGCGATGATCGCTTCCTTCGATGCGAAATCGCGATAGAGCTGGCCCACGGCGACGCCCGATTCCTTGGCAATCTGGGCCACGCCGGTTGCATGAAAACCGTTTTCTATAAATAGCTTGCGCGCAGCAGCGGTGATCTTTTCCCGCCGCTGCGCCGCCTTGCCCCCCGTCTTGAGGCACACTGGCGCCTGATCCGTAGTCATAGCCTCTCTCTACCCAAAATTTCCTGCTTGACCACTGGCCCCCCGGCGCAGTAGCGCAATTTTGTGAGTGATCGCTCACTCTCATACACTGATCGGCAGGATTTTGCATGACATTTTTGCGACGCGTCACCCCGGCGCTGGCTTTGGCCCTTGCGGCATGCGGATCGCAACCCCCAGGTGCGGGTGGCCCCGGCGGCCCAGGCAGCGGCGCTGCGCCTGCCGTTTCGGTGGTGGCGGTGCAGGAACAGCCCCTGTCGATCACGGCCGAGTTTCCGGGCCGGACGGTCGCCTATGAAACCTCTGACGTGCGGCCCCAAGTCAATGGCCTGATCCAGTCGCGCCTGTTCACCGAGGGCGAATTCGTGCGCGCCGGCCAGCCGCTCTATCGCATCGATCCCGCGCCCTATCAGGCCCAGGTGATGAGTGCGCGGGCGGCCCTGGCCAAGGCCCGCGCCGCCATCGCCTCGACCCAGGCCCAGGCGAGCCGCTATGGCGAACTGGTCAAGATCAACGCCATCGCCCGCCAGGACTATGACAACGCGGTGAGCACCGCCGGACAGGCCCGGGCCGACGTGGCGGCGCAGGAAGCAGCGCTGCGCACCGCGCAGATCGATCTCGCGCGTACGACCATCACTGCGCCGATCAGCGGGCGCATCGGCCGCTCGCTCACCACCACCGGCGGGCTGGTTGCGGCCGCACAGGCGACCGCGCTCACCACGATCCAGCGCATCGATCCGGTCTATGTGGATATTCCGCAATCCAGCGCCGACCTGCTCAAGCTGCGCCGCCAGATCATGGACGGCAAGCTGACCAAGGACGGCAAGGCCAAGGTCCAACTGATCCTGGAAGATGGCAGCACCTATCCGCTGCAAGGCGACCTCCTGTTCACCGACGTGACCGTGGACCAGGCAACCGGTTCGCAGGTGCTGCGCGCCGTTTTTCCCAATCCGCGCAGCCTGCTGCTGCCGGGCATGTTCGTGCGCGCCCGCCTGGTGCAGGGCACGGTGCAGAACGCCATGCTGGTGCCACAGCAGGCGTTGACCCGCGATGAACACGGCAATGCCGTGGTCATGGTGGTTGGCGCGCAGAACAAGGTGGAAGCGCGCCCGGTGCAGACCGGCGGCACGCAGGGTGACAAGTGGATCGTCACCGGCGGCCTGCGCAGCGGCGACAAGGTGATCGTGGAAGGCGGCATGATGCTGCAGCCCGGCATGCCGGTGAATCCGCAGCCATGGAACCCCAACGCCCCGGCCGGCGCAGCACCCGGCCAAGCCAAGGGCCAGCCCGCCGGCCAGGCACAAGGGAAGTAATCCCGCATGTCACGCTTTTTCATCGACCGGCCCATCTTCGCATGGGTTATCGCGATCGTGCTGATGCTGGCGGGCGTTCTTGCCATCCGCACGCTGCCGATCTCGCAGTTTCCGGCCATCGCCCCACCGGCGGTGTCGATCACTGCCACTTATCCCGGGGCGGACGCCGAAACCCTGGAGAAGACCACCACCCAGATCATCGAACAGCAGATGAAGGGGTTGGATCACCTGCGCTATTTCTCGTCCTCGTCGTCCTCTGCGGGCACGGTGACGATTACCCTCACGTTCGAGCAGGGCACCAACCCTGACATTGCCCAGGTGCAGGTGCAGAACAAGCTGCAGGCAGCCACCCCGCTCCTGCCGCAGGAAGTGCAGCAGCAGGGCCTGCAAGTCGCCAAGGCGACGCAGAACTTCCTGATGTTCGTCGGCCTCTATTCGGAAAGCGGCAAGCGCTCCGGCGCGGACCTCGCGGATTACCTCGTTTCCAAGCTGCAGGACCCGCTGTCGCGCGTTTCGGGCGTGGGTGACACGCAGATTTTCGGGTCGCAGTATGCCATGCGCGTCTGGCTCGATCCGCTCAAGCTGAACCAGTACAGCCTCTCGGTCGCCGACGTTACTGCAGCGCTCAAAGCCCAGAACGCCCAGGTCTCGGCCGGACAGATCGGCGCCCTGCCCGCCCCCGGCACGCAGATGCTCAACGCAACCGTGGCGGTGCAATCGCGTCTGTCCACGCCAGAGGAATTTGCCAAGATCCGCCTCAAGGTCGGCAGCGACGGCGCCGTGGTTCGCCTCGGCGACGTCGCCCGCGTCGAGATCGGAGCGGAAAACTACGGCTTTGAATCCAAGTGGAATGGCAAGCCGGCCGCCGGCCTCGGGATCAAGCTGGCGCCTGGCGCCAACGCGCTGGACACCGTTGACGCCATCAAGGCCCGTGTGAACGAGCTTTCCACGCAGTTCCCGTCCGACATCAAGGTCATCTACCCCTACGACACCACGCCGTTCGTCCGCCTTTCGGTGGAGCAGGTCGTGCACACCCTGGTCGAGGCCGTGGTGCTGGTGTTCCTCGTGATGTTCCTGTTCCTGCAGAACTGGCGCGCCACGCTGATCCCCACGATCGCGGTTCCGGTCGTTCTGCTGGGCACCTTTGCCGTCATGGCGGCGGCGGGCTATTCGATCAACACGCTCACGCTGTTCGGGATGGTCCTGGCGATCGGCCTCTTGGTCGACGACGCGATCGTGGTGGTCGAAAACGTCGAGCGCCTGATCGTGACCGAGCATCTCAGTCCGATCGACGCCGCGCGCAAGTCGATGAACGAGATTTCCGGCGCCCTGATCGGCATCGCCATGGTGCTGGCGGCAGTGTTCCTGCCGATGGCGTTCTTCGGCGGATCGACCGGGGTGATCTATCGCCAGTTCTCGATCACGATCGTCTCGGCCATGGCGCTTTCGGTCGTCGTCGCCCTGGTGCTGACGCCGGCGCTGTGCGCCGCTATTCTCAGTGCCTGACTCGAAAGATCACCAAACATAGCAATACCTTGCAGTTCTGCGGGTGAGCATGCGGATGGAAGCGATCGTTGCCCAGGCGGTGGAGGAGGCAATGGTGGTTTCCCAATCCTTGGCGAGACGGCGGCATCG